>Ga0182017_10000038_pt1 | contig 89335 bp, 83 predicted proteins | sample 712E3DmetaG_FD_120492 | JGI IMG/M metagenome (GOLD analysis project Ga0182017, IMG submission 120492) | Permafrost microbial communities from Stordalen Mire, Sweden - 712E3D metaG | ecosystem: Environmental > Terrestrial > Soil > Wetlands > Permafrost | place: Sweden: Stordalen | collected... | reverse complement strand
ACGAGCAGCACCAGCGAGCGGATGAAGCGCTGGAGGAAAGCAGCAGGCGGAAAAAGGAGGCGGAAGAAGTACGCCAGAAGGCCAAAGAAGCAGAAACAAAGAGAAAAGCACAGCCACTCGATTAGCCGACAACGGCAGTGCCGCAACCCAAAAACGCATGCTGCCTCCCCGCACGCCCTCCTTTACCGGGGTTTCTTCACAGCTTCAAGTCGAGGGCGGGGCACCCGCGGGGGTTGGGCATTTGCGCAAGAGTTAGTGTTTTTCGGGTGCGGAGGGCCAGACGGGTTTGCGTTTTTCGAGGAAGGAGGCGAGGCCTTCGTGGAAGTCGGGGGTGCAGCGCATGCGGGCGTTTTCGAGGATGGCGCGTTCGAGGTCGTGATCGAGGCTGGCAACCTCGGCGGAAATGAGCAGGTGTTTCGCGCGGGTGACGCTGGCGGGGCTGGCGGCGAGGATGGAAGTGGCGAGTTCGCGGGCGCGGTCCATGAGCAATTCGGGGGCGACGATTTCGTTGACGAGGCCGAGTTCCTTGGCTTCGGCGGCTTCGACGAGGCGGCCGGTGAGGAGGAGATCGCGGGCGCGCTTTTCGCCGATCTGGCGGGTGAGGAAAACGGAAACAATCGCGGGAAGAAGACCGATTTTGACTTCGGTGTAGCCGAATTTGGCTTCGGGAACGGCCAGGGTGAAATCGCAAAGCGTGGCGATGCCGCAGCCGCCGGCGAGGGCGTGGCCGTTGACGGCGGCGATGAGCGGCTTGGAGTAGCTCCAGAGGCGGCGGAAGAATTTGGCCATGCGGCGGGAGTCTTCCTGATTTTCGGCGGGGGATTGACTGGCGATGCTCTGGAGCATCTCCAGATCCATGCCGGCGCAGAAGGCCGTGCCGGCGCCGGTGAGGATGACAACGCGGACGTGGGTTTTTTCGAGGTCGTCGAGAGCGGTCTGGATTTCGGCGATCATGGGCGTGGAGACGGCGTTGCGCTTTTCGGGGCGGTTGAGGGTGATGGTGGCTAGGGGACCGTCGGTTTCGAGGAGGAGGGTTTCGTAGGGCATAGTTGGGGCTCGTCGGGAAGAGTTTAAAGTTAAAAGTTAAAAGTTGAAAGTTGAAAGAAAAGGGAAAGGCGAAGAATTACAGAGAGGACACCCCGACCGGGTCGGGGTAAACGCCGAGCGCAGAGTTCGCAGAGAAGAGTAGAGCAGAGGGACGGTAACACTCCGACCGGGCCCGGGCAGGCGCTGTTCACGGAGGGAAGAACACGGAGGTCACAGAGAAGAGGTTGAAAGTTAAAAGTTGAAGAGTTCAAGAGTTGAAGAGTGGGAGTGCTTGTGGCGCTTGGTGGGTGCCGCGATCCCTCCACCCCGGCGAAGCGCACGGGGCGCACAAATCGCGCTGCGCGGCCCGACGCGCCAGAGTGCGGCGCGGAAGAGAAAGTCGGGCCGCTCCGGTCCCTCCTGCGGCGGGCAGGCGGGATGACAAACTAAGTCAGGATGGCAATTGTTGGTGGGCGCGGAAGAGAGAGTCGGGTCGCTCCGCTCGGGATGACAGCACAAGGGGGGCACGCGCATGCGCGGCGGTAGCAGGCTAAGGGGGATGCGGGGCAGAGGAAGGATGGGGAGGAGGGAGAGCAAGCTGGTACACTGAATTTTGAGGAGCGCGTGTGATTCCGGGCGAGTACAAGGTACGCGATCTGGTGATACGGCCGGCGACGGTGCTGGCGCCCATGGCGGGCGTCACAGATACGCTGTTTCGGCGAGTGATTCGCGGGCTGGGCGGCTGCGGGCTGCTGATGACGGAATTCACCAGCTCCGAGGGGATCACGCAGAGCGCGAAGAAGACGCTGCAGTATTTGTATTACGAGGAAGACGAGCATCCGATCGCGGCGCAGTTGTTTGGCGCGAATCCGGAGGTGATGGCCGATGCGGCGCGCCTGGTGGAAGAGCTGGGCTACGACGCCGTGGACATTAATTTGGGCTGCCCGGCGAAAAAAGTGGTGAAGTGCGGCGGGTCCGGGCTTTTGCGGGAATTGCCGCTGCTCGAGCAGATTTTCCGGCGGGTGCGCGCGGCGGTGAAGATTCCGCTGACGATCAAGTTGCGCGCGGGCTGGGACGAAAAATCCATCGTGGCTCTGGACGTGGTGAAAATGGCGGAGCAGATGGGCATCGAAGCGGCCGCGATTCATCCGCGCACGCGGATTCAGGGTTACGCGGGCAAAGCGGATTGGAGCCTGATCGCGGCGGTGAAGCAGGCGGTGAAAATTCCGGTGATCGGGAACGGCGATATCCGATGCCCGGAGGACGCGGCGCGCATGGTGGCGGAAACGGGCTGCGACGCGGTGATGATCGGGCGGGCGGCGGCGGCGAATCCGTGGATTTTCGCGCAGATGAGAGAATATCTGGAAACGGGCAGCTACCACCTACCCACGGAGCAGGACCGCTACCGGTTACTTTCTGGCTACTACAGGCAAATTCTTAACGCCAACCCACCCGACGGCGTGGGAAAAATGAAGCAGTTCGCTTGCTGGTTTACTCATGGCGTGGGGAACGGCAGCGAACTGAGACGCATCGTACACACGGCGCGCACGCCCGCGGAAATCGTGGAGAATGTGGAGCGCTTCTTCGAGCGGAAAGCGGCCGATGGGGGGAGCCCAGCCCATGAGCCAGATGAGCGAAAAAACCGCCAGACAGAGGTCCGAACGTAGAATATCGGTGCACTTGCCCTTGCACGTGAGAGGCCGCGATACGCGCGGCTTTGCCTTCGAGGAAAATACTGCCAGCGAAAACTTGTGCCGGAGCGGAGCGGCGTTTCACACGCGCTTCGACCTGGCCATCGGCTCGAATCTGGAGATCCGCATTCCCATGCAGGGGTATCCCTCGCGGCGGTATGAAAACGATTTTGAGACGCAGGGGCGCGTGGTGCATGTGAGCGATTCGCGGCCGGATGGGGAGAAGCTGGTGGGCGTGCAGTTTGTGGGGCCGAGATTCCAGAAGGTGTTCCGGTCGGAATCGGTGGCGTAGGTAGATTACTCCAGACAATTTGCATAGATGGGTGTGATGGCGTGGGTTGGGGTGTGTTTGGAAAAGGCTTGCACAGAGATCACAGAGGACGCCCCGACCGGGTCGGGGTAAACGCCGGTCGCAGAGAAGAGGTTGAAAGTTAAAAGTTGAAAAGTTCAAGAGTTGAAGAGTTGGGAGTGCTTGTGGCGGTTGGTGGGTGCCGCGATCCCTCCACCCCGGCGAAGCGCACGGGGCGCACAAAACGCGCTGCGCGGCCCGACGCGCCAGAATGCGGCGTAAAAGAGAAAGTCGGGCCGCTCCGGTCGGGATGACAGTTTGGTTAGGAGGATTCGGGGGGAGTGTCGTCGAGGAGCTGGCGGTAGGCGTCGCGGCGGGTGATGCCGCGCTCTTTGGCGGCTAGCTTCAGGGCTTCTTTGCGGTCGAGTTTGGCCTGGTGGATCAATTCTTCGACGCGGGCGGCGAGGGATTGGGAAGTGTCGGCGTGGGCGCCCGGCTCGGCGGGTTCGGGAGGACCGATCAGCAAGGTGATTTCGCCTTTGGCGGGATGAGCGCCGAGGGATTGCACCAGGTCGAAGAGTTTGCCGCGGCGGAATTCTTCGTGGAGCTTGGTGACTTCGCGGGCGAGGCAGGCGGGACGATTGCCGAGAATGGCCAGGGCATCGGCGACGGTATCGGCAATACGGTGCGGCGCTTCGTAGAAAATCATGGTGCGCTCTTCGATGCGCAGATGCTCGAGGGCGCGGCGGCGTTCACCACTGCGTGCGGGAAGAAATCCTACAAAAAGAAATTCCTCGTTGGGAAGGCCGGAGGCGGAAAGCGCAGCGAGCAGTGCGGCCGGGCCGGGAATGGGCACGACGGGGATGTGGTGGCGAATGGCCAGAGTGACCAGGCGATGGCCGGGATCACTGACCAAGGGCATACCCGCATCGCTGACGAGCGCGATGGAAGCGCCGTTTTCCATGGCCAGGACGAGTTCGGGGGCGCGGGTGAGCTCGTTGTGTTCGTGATAGCTGATCAGCGGCTTGTGAATGTCGTAGTGATTCAGGAGCTTCAGGGAGTGGCGCGTATCTTCGCAGGCGATCTGGTCCACTTCTTTCAGAATGCGCAGGGCGCGGAGGGTGATGTCCTCCAGGTTGCCGATGGGCGTGGCGACCAGGTAGAGGCAGCCTTGGCGCGAGGCCTCGGGATGAGCGTTTTCGGTCATGGGATGTGCTGGAGAAGAGTCTAGCACGACGGGCGAAGGGGTCTGGGGCGCATGGTATAATGCGCGGTTTGCGAAACTAGTGGGAGGTTCGGCTGTGCCACTGTACGAATATCAGTGCACCAAGTGCAAGCGGCGTACGGAGAAGATCGAGCGCGTCGCGGGGCCTCACCTGAAAAAGTGCCCGCACTGCGGCGGGAAGGTGGAGCGGTTGCAGTCGGCGCCGTCGATCCAGTTCAAGGGATCGGGATGGTATGTGACGGACTACGCGGGGAAGGGCGGCGGGAAAGAGGCACCTGCGGAGAAGACAGAGAAGACGGACAAGGCGGAATCGAAAGAGGCGCCGAAGGAAACGGCCGCGAAAGAATCCAAAGAGTCTAAGGAAAAGAAGACAGACAAGAAAAAAATTGAAGGACGGGGAGAGATGTAGCAACGCTGCACTCCGGCGGGCATCGGAAACCCCAAGACCCAGGCACACACGGAAGCTGTGAACAAACCTATTTGGCTGGTTTTTCGTGTTCTTCGGGGTGAAGCAAAATCTATACCGAGGCGCGAAAAATCGTTTGTAGGGCATCTAATTGCGAAAAGTTTTTGAGACCATTTTCGGGGTGGGGTTTTTTCACAGCTTCACGCCGTGCCTGGGGCACCCTCCGCCTCTCTCCACCCTGGGTGGAAGTGTTGGGGTGGGATCCTCATTGCGCCGGCCACGTCGAGAAATTCCAATCCTTCGGGCCACGTGCCTAGAAGTCAAGTTGCGGCGGATAGAGTTTTAGTAGCGTGAAAAGGAAAGACAACATGAGTACGTTCTATGAGGCCTGCAGGAAGCGATCCGGTGGCTACCCTTTGATACTGGTTCTTCTGGGCGTTGTGTACCTCCTGTCATCAGGAACGGTTGCGGGCCAAGCTCCGCGAAGCGATTATCTCCCCGATGCCCTGCATCAATTGAACGACTCCATCGAGGCGCTGGTTCAACGCGTCTCCCCAAGTGTCGTGCAAATCCAGGTAACGGGATACGGCTCGACCGGGGACGTTGATCGGGGACAGACCAGCACGCTTATCGGGAGACGGCTAGCCGTCGGGTCTGGAGTGATCGTGGATCCGGAGGGGTACATCGTAACCAACGCGCACGTGGTGAACGGGGCAGAGAAGATCGAGGTGATCGTGCCACCTCGACTCTCGGCCGCTGCGACTCTCGGTGCGGATCAGGATACCCAGGGAAAAAGCTACCAAGCGCACATCGTTGGAGTCGCACGAGAGATTGATCTGGCGGTGATCAAGATCGAAGCTCACGCGTTGTCCGCGTTATCCATACGCGGCTCCATCGCGCCCGCCAGACAAGGGGAAATGGTCTTTGCGTTCGGAAGCCCTGAGGGCTTGCGGAACACTGTGACGATGGGCGTGGTGAGCGCGATAGCGCGGCAGCCCGATCCTGATAGTCCTATCGTCTATGTGCAAACCGACACACCGATAAATCCAGGCAACAGTGGAGGTCCCCTGGTGGACGCGGATGGCGAACTCGTCGGAATAAACACGTTCATCTTGTCCACATCTGGCGGCAATCAAGGATTGGGTTTCGCCATTCCTGCCGGGGTCGTGGCTTCCGCCTATCCGCAGTTGCTGAAGTATGGCCACGTCCACCAACCCACGATAGGAGCGCTCGTTCAGAGCATCACCCCGGAGTTGGCGGCGGGACTGCACTTGGAAAGAGATTTTGGAGTCATCGTAACCGACATTTCGCCGGACGGTCCGGCGAATACCGCGGGTCTGAGAATTCAAGACGTCATCCTCAGCGTGGACGGCTCCCCCACAGGAAGCCTCCCTCTATTTGCGCATAGCCTTAATCTCCACAAGAGTGGGGAACATGCGAAGCTCGAAATCCTGCGGGGATCGGAGCGGGTACAGTTGGACATTCTCCTCCAGGAGCGGCTGCACAAAGAGGACAGTTTCGCGGATCTTGCCGACCCCGTCAAAAATCTTGTCAGGCCACTGGGCATTCTCGGCATGGAGCTTAATCTGGATATGGCCCGATCGTTGCCGGATCTGCGCATTCCCACGGGCGTCATTGTTGCTGCCAGAACTTTGGGGTCGCGGACCGGCGAGGTTCCCCTACAAACAGGAGACGTGATCCACGGCATGAACGGAACACCCATTACGACCTTGGACGGATTACGCGAGGCCTTAGCAAAGCAGAAGCCGGGTGACGCCACGGCTCTCCAGATCGAACGCTACGGGCAACTCATTTACGTCTCGTTTTCACGCTAGCTGGCAAGAAGGAAGCTCTTGAGCAGTTTGCGTCTTCCTGTTGTAGGCTTGTCGATATGGGTCTTAGCCTTAGAGTTTCAGGGTTTTGAGGTAGTCGCGGAAGGCGGGGCCGAATTCATCGTTGAGGAGGGCGAGTTCGACGGTGGCTTTCAGGAAGCCGAGTTTATCGCCCGCATCGTAGGAAATTCCTTCGTAAATATAGGCCCACAGGCCTTGCTCTTTGGCGAGGAGGCGCAAGCCGTCGGTGAGCTGGATTTCGCCGCCGGCGCCGGGCTTGGTGCGTTCGAGGCAATCGAAGATGGCGGGCGGGAGGACGTAACGCCCGGTGATGGCGAGGTTGGAGGGCGCTTTTTCGGTTGCGGGCTTTTCGACGAGGTCGCGGATGCGCAGAAGGCGTTCGCCAAATGGCGCGATGGGCGCGGGTTCGCCGTCGACGATGCCGTAAAGATGGGTTTTCTCGCGGGGCACTTCTTCAACAGCGATGGCGCCGGTGCCAGTGGCTTCGTAAACGTCGATGAGTTGCTTGGTGGCGGGATTTTTGCCGGGAATGAGAACGTCGCCGAGCAGAACGGCGAAGGGTTCGTCGCCCACGAGATCTTTGGCGACCAGCACGGCGTGGCCGAGGCCTAGGGGTTCCTTTTGACGCGTGTAGCTGACCTGGACCATGTTGGAGATGCGGCGAACGAGTTCGGCCAGCTCGTGCTTGCCCTTTTGTTCGAGATATTGTTCGAGGACGGGCGCGCTATCGAAGTGATCTTCGATGGAGTTTTTGCCCTTGCCGGTGACGATGATGATGTGCTCGATGCCGGCGGCGACACATTCTTCGGCGACGTACTGGATTTGCGGTTTGTCCACGACGGTGAGCATTTCCTTGGGCTGGGCTTTGGTGGCGGGAAGGAAACGAGTGCCGAGGCCTGCGGCGGGCAAAACGGCCTTGCGAACTTTCTGATGGCGGGCGGGAATCGCGTGAGACTGCTTCGAGTCTTCGGTCATAGAGAGTTTGAAATGCACGCTCGAAAAGAGATTTGGAATACAAGTTCACAGTAGACGCGGGGCGGGAGTCTTGTCAATGAAACGGGAAGAGGATGTGCGCATGGGACGCAGGTGCGGACCGGGCTTTCTCATGAGCTGCTGTTTATTCATTTTCAAGAGGAGCGCAACCTTGAACCCTGCACAGAATTGCGGTTAAGGTCCTTCGGGGCGCCCCGACCAGGTCGGGGTAAACGCCCGACGCGCGCCTCAGGATGACACCGTGTTGCTGCGTCTAAGTAGTGCGCAAAGTTGCAGCTCATGAGTAATTCGGGCCTGGAGAGTTTCCATGTTGATTCTTGGCAAGATGCTCAGGGCTGCTTATAGACGGGAACGAGGAAATAGGCTTGGTAGGCGACGGCGTGCGAGCGGCCGCGGGCTTCAATTTCCCAGTAGGTGGGAGGGTTGTAGCAGAGAGTGGAAGTGCGCTGGTCGGGGGGTAGAGAGAACTCGATGGGGATGTCGCCGCCGGCGAGGCCGATGATCTGGGCGCGGGTGAGTGACTGGGCGTCTTTGTAGAGTTCGTAGCTGACCACCTTGGTTTGGCGGTTGTTGCCGCTGCCTGTGGTGACATATCTTTCCTGGACGCAACGCAGCGTGAAGGAAAGTTCGTCGAGGTCGCTGACCTGCTGCGGGGCGCGCAAACGGGCGCGGAGCGTGCTGCCGAGGAAATAGGGGAACTGGTCGTAGTTCAGGAAGCTATTGCCGTAGCGAAGCAGGTCGGCCAGCATTTGCGCCCAGCGGTACCAAAAGACCAGACTGAGCAGGCCTAAGATCATGGCCGCGACGAGGAAGACGCGTCCCAGGCCGCGTTGGTGCCAGCCGATCCAGAAAAATGGCGCGGAGGAGGCGGACCAGACCAGCGCGGCGAGGAGGCGATTGAGCATGGCGTTGAAGGCGGAAAACGCGAAGCCTTCGTTGTGCCAACGGTAATCGGAATGCCATGGCTGGCCGGGGAACTGCGCCACTTCGCGTTCGTGGGCGGCTTGGCGGATAAGGCCGAGCACGCCGTGGATGAAGAGGAATAAGCCGCCGGAGAAAAAAAACAGGCCGACAATGCTGATAAGCCAAGTGGGTGCGTGTTTGCCGCGAACCGGGAAGAAATCGAAGGCGACGCCCTCGATGAATAAGCCGGAGAGGAGGAAGGGAAGTCCGAAGAGCAGGGCTTTCCAGCCGTCGATGGGCGCAGCGCTCTGCGTAGGGTGATTGAGGAGCACGGGCGGAAGGCCGGGGCCGCCGCCGAAAAAGCGTTCGGTGCTCGTCTCGTTGGTGGTGACGGCGATGGGCATGAGTAATCCTTGTGAGATAGGTTCCACTGTGGAGGGGGCAGGTGCGAGGCGCAATAGGACTGCGCGAAAGAGGAAATAGCAAGAAGACGAAACTCAGGCAAGCGCGGAGACGGAAGGAAGTGCCGCGCCTACGGCGCTCTGGGTTCTGGTTGGTCCTGATCCCAGCCCTTACGGGCTGGGCTAACTTGTGTCGCGCCTTCGGCGCTTCGCTTGGGTGACAACAGATCGAGTCTGGGAGGAGTTGAGTTGGCGGTCCGCCCCGTAACCCCATCCGGGGCGCAAACGACGCGCCTCGGAAGGCGGACCCTACAAAAGCAAGAGGGAGGCGGCGTGGAGGGAATGGCGCGGTGGAGCGTGTGTTAGCATGAAAATTTGATGGGTGAAGGTAAGGAGTCGAACGGAAACGAGGGTCGACTGGGTGGGCAAAGGTGGCGGGGGGAATGGACGTGACGTTGTGACAGATTGCGCGAAAGAGGGAGTGAAGATACTGGGGATCGAGTCGTCGTGTGACGAGACGGCCGCGGCGGTGGTGGTGGACGGGCGGAAGATTTTGTCGAGCGTGGTGGCTTCACAGATTGACATTCACCGGAAATATGGCGGCGTGGTGCCGGAGCTGGCTTCGCGGGAACACCTGCGGCAGATTGTGCCGGTGGTGCGAGAGGCGTTGGCGCAGGCTGGGTTGCGGTTTGAGGAACTCGACGCGATTGGGGTGACGCAGGGTCCCGGGCTGGTGGGGTCGTTGCTGGTGGGGATCACGTATGGGAAGACGCTGGCGACGGCGTTGGGGAAGCCGCTGGTGGCAGTGAATCATCTGGATGGGCACGTTCACGCGGCATTTCTGGAGGCTTACCAGAACGGGAAAGTGCCGAGATTGCCGGCGGTGTGCTTGATCGTTTCCGGCGGGCACACGGTGTTGTATGAAGTGAAGGACGGCGCGGGCTCGAGTGACAGCGGAGCGTTTGCATATCGCAAGCTGGGGCAGACGCGCGACGATGCGGCGGGGGAAGCGTACGACAAGGTGGCGAAGCTGCTCGGGCTGGGATATCCCGGTGGACCGATCCTGGACCGGCTGGCGGCGGCTGCGGGCAACGCGAAAGCGCCGGTGAAATTTGGGCCGACCAAGACGCGCGGGAATGCGCTGGACTTCAGCTTCAGCGGATTGAAGACGGCGGTGTTGTACCACGTGCGGGAACACCCGGAATACAACGGCGAAATCCGGGAGCGGGAAGAGGCAGTAGCGGCGGGGAAGCGCGGGTTTGCGGAATTGCTGGCGATGTGCAGCGCGGAGACGCTGGGGTTGGTGCGGGAATTTCAGAATGCGGTGGTGCGCGATTTGGTGGAGCGAACGATGATGGCGGCGGAGGAGTGCGAGGTGCAGACGCTGCTGGTGTCGGGAGGAGTGTCGGCGAACAGCCAATTGCGCGCGGTGTTCGCGGAACGGGCGCGGGCGAAGGGGCTGGAGGTGTTTTTCCCGGACCGCGCGCTTTCCACGGACAATGCGGCGATGATTGCGGCGGCGGCGTATGGGGATTTTGTGCGAGGGAGAGTGGCGGATACGACGCTGAATGCGAAGGCGAGTATGCCTCTGGGGTGAAGAAAGCAAAAGATAGCGCTCCGACCGGGTTGGGGTAAACGCCGGCGCAGAGGACGCGGGGATACGCAGAGAAGAGAAAAGCGGAAGAGGAATCCCTCCACCCCGGCGAAGCGCACGGGGCGCATAAAACGCGCTCCGCGGCCCGACGCGCCACAAAACGGCGCGAAAGAAAAAATCGGGCCGCTCCGGTCGGGATGACAATCTGGGGAGGCGCGTGGCCTCGATCATGGCGAGCGTCGAGGTTGGGTTGTGGAAGGGCTCAGGCTGAAGGGCAGTCTTAAGTTGTCAGTTGTAAGTGTTAAATAAATAAAGAAAGAGCAGAGAGATTCCTCACTTCGCGGACTCCGTTCGGAATGACGGGTGTGCTTGGCGCTGTGAATAGGCTCAGGCCTAGCGCGTCGGGAGGATTGTAGTTGGGTTATGCAAGGCCTTAGGTTCCGCGATTCGGAGGGATTGTGGTTGGGTTGTGGACGGCCTCAGGCCTGAAGGCCTGAGCTACGGGGCTATGTTTGTTGTTGGTTCCTGATGGCTGATAACTGATATCCGATAACACGTATCCGATCAGCGATAATTCTTAATATCAACGGGGTCGAACATGGTGGCGGCGGAGGGGTGGGATTTTTCGTAGGTGGCGATGGAGTCGGCGTGGAGGAGAGAGGTGGCGATGTCGTCGAGGCCCTTGAGGAGAACTTCTTTGCGTGATGGGGCGATTTCGAAATTGTAGATGTGGCCGTAGGCGTCTTTGATGGTTTGGGTGGGGAGATCGATGGAGAGGGAGTAGCCCTGTTCGGATTCGGTATGTTGGAAGAGTTGATCCACTTCGGCTTCGGTGAGGATGGCGGGGAGGATGCCGTTCTTGAAGCAGTTGTTGTAGAAGATGTCGGCGTAGCTGGGAGCGATGATGGCGCGGAAGCCGTAGTCTTTGACGCCCCAGGGAGCGTGTTCGCGGCTGGAGCCGCAGCCGAAATTGGTGCGGGCGAGAAGGATGGAGGCGCCTTTGTAGCGCGGGAGATTGAGAACGAACTCAGGATTGGGTTTTTCACCGGGGAGGTAGCGCCAGTCGTAGAAGAGAATGCGGCCAAAGCCTTCGCGGGTGAGGCATTTGAGGAATTGTTTGGGGACCATCTGGTCGGTGTCGACGTTGACGCGATCGAGGGGCATGACGAGGCCGGTGTGAGTGGTGAAGGGTTGCATGGGTGGTGTGTGTCCTCGGTTTTAAGTTATAGGTAAAAGGATATCAGATATCTGATCGCCGATTACTCGACATGGGCCACATCGAATTCGCGGACATCGACGAAGTGGCCGGCTAGGGCGGCGGCGGCGGCCATTATTGGGCTGACCAGGTGGGTGCGGGAGTCGCGGCCCTGGCGGCCTTCGAAATTGCGATTGGAGGTGCTGGCGCTGCGTTCGTGGGGCGGGAGGACGTCGGCGTTCATGCCGATGCACATGCTGCAGCCTGCATCGCGCCACTCGAAGCCGGCGGCGATGAAGACTTTGTCGAGGCCTTCTTTTTCGGCTTGGGCTTTGATGCCGCGGGAGCCGGGAACGATGAGCGCTTGCTTGATGTTTTTGGCGACGTGTTTGCCCGCGAGGAGATGGGCGGCGGCGCGAAGATCGTCGAGGCGGGAATTGGTGCAGGAGCCGATGAAGACGCGGTCCACGGAAATGTCCACGATGGGCGTGCCGGGCTTGAGGCCCATGTATTTGAGGGCGCTTTCGGTGGCTTTCTGATCGTTGAGGTCGCGGAAATCGTGGGGATCGGGGACGCGGCCGTTGACGCTGGTGACCATGCCGGGATTGGTGCCCCAGGTGACTTGGGGAGCGAGTTGATCGGCGTGGAGCTCGATGGTGGCGTCGAACTTGGCGCCGTCGTCGGACTTGAGAGTTTTCCAGCGATCTACGGCGGCTTGGAATTCCTTGCCGCGGGGAACGAACGGGCGGGCTTCGAGATAGGCGAAGGTCGTGTCGTCGGGGGCGATCATGCCGGCACGCGCGCCGGCTTCGATGGTCATGTTGCAAACGGTCATGCGGCCGTCCATGGAGAGAGCGCGGATGGCTTCGCCACCGAATTCGGCGACTTGCGCGTTGCCGCCGCTGATGCCCATTTTACCGATGATGGCGAGGATGATGTCTTTGGCGGTGACGCCCTTGGGACGCTTGCCGTGGACGAGGATGTGGAGGGTTTTGGATTTGGATTGCACGAGGCATTGGGTGGCGAGGACATGCTCGACTTCGCTGGTGCCGATGCCGAAGGCGAGAGTGCCCAAGGCGCCGTGAGTGGAAGTGTGGGAATCGCCGCAGACGATGGTTTGGCCAGGCTGGGTGATGCCGAGTTCGGGGCCGATGATGTGGACGATGCCCTGGTGCTTGCTGTTCATGTCGAAGAGTCGGACGCCGGTTTCGCGGCAGTTGCGCTCGAGGGCTTCAAATTGGAGCTTGGCGTCGTTGTCGAGGATGGGGAGCGTGCGGTCGGTGGTGGAGACGGAATGATCCATGACGGCGAAGGTGAGGTCGGGGCGGCGGACCTTACGGCCTTCGGCTTTGAGGCCGGCAAAGGCTTGGGGAGAGGTGCCCTCGTGGACGAGGTGGCGATCGATGTAGAGGAGCGAGGGCTTGCCGGGTTCTTCGTGGACGACGTGATTTTGCCAGATTTTTTCGTAGAGAGTTGTGGGTGACATGAAAAGGTATTTTAGCACTTGGGGGAGGAAAAGTTTTAGGTTTTCAGTTGTCAGTTTTGAGTTTCAAGAGGAAGAGAAGAGCTTACGCAGAGGGCACCCCGACCGGGTCGGGGTAAACGCCGAGCGCGCAGTTCGCAGAGAAGAGAAAGGGGAAGAGGGATTTCTCACTGCGCGGCCCGACGCGCCAGAATTCGGCGCGACAGAAAAAATCGGGCCGCTCCGTTCGAAATGACGGGTCTGTCTCGATGGCTATTGGCTGGCGGAGTCGGAATCGTAGAGGGTTACGAAGGGGCGGCGGCGGGCAAGGATTGGGATTCGTGGAGGTCGACGGTGTAGTGCTGGACGCGGCGGTCGTAGGAGGTGAGGAGTTCGAGGGCTTCCTGGGCGACGACGGCGGCTTCGCGATCGGGTCCGACAAAGCGGTCGATGGCCTCGAAGGAGGACCACAGGGTTTCGACGATGAAGTGCACGACGACGCCATCGGATTGCGTGATGACGCGGGCTTCGCGGAAGCCGTCGAAGGAGCGCAGGTGCGTGAGGACGTGTTCGCGGAAGTGGCGCAGATAATCGGGGAAACGTACCGCGGTGGTGCGTGCGGACCAGAAGCGAACGACCATGTCAGGCGTCTCCTGTGGTGGATTGGGCGGGTAGAGGATCGGTGCCAACAACGACGGTCCACGGGCGAACTTTCCAATGCTTGACGAGGCCGTGGCGGACGTAGGGATCGCGCTCGGCGAAAGCGTTGGCGGCGTCGGGGGAGGGGCTGCGGAAGACGATTAGAGCGCCGTCGGCGGGTTCGGCGAGTGCTCCGGCGAGGAGGAGTTCGCCGCGGAGATGCGCTTCGCGGGCGAGGAGAAGATGCTCATCGCGAAAAGGAGCGCGGCGGTAAACGAAGTTCTCGACTACTTCATAGAAGAGAGCGAAATAAGGCACGACGTTCCCCCTGACGAGAGATAGGGTATCACGGTGGCGCGGGAAGTAGAGGAGGTGCGGGGAATGGCCGGCGGGAGACGACTCACGGTATGTTCGTGCGGCTTGCAGTTGTGAAAGCGGCGGCAAGCCGCCGCACTCCAAAAGGGGCGGGGCGGGCGGGAGCGGATGTGCCACGGGCAGAGAAAGGCGAGGAATCACGCAGAGAGCGCAGAGTTCGCGGAGAAGAGGTTGAAGAGTTGAAAGTTGAAAGAAAGAGAAAGACAAGAGGGATTTCTCGCCCCGGCGAAGAGCGCGGGGCGCAAAACCTGCGCTTCGCGGACTGCGCTCGAAATGACGGGGCCTGGCTAGGCACTGAGCGAGAGAAGCATGGTGCGCTCGAAATTACGAGGCGTGGTTAAGCGCTAAGCAAGAAGGCATGGCTGCGATCGAGAAGACAAGCTTGGTATGGCGCGGAAAAGCGGGAAGTGCCGCGCCTACGGCGCTGTTGGTCATTGTTGACCTTGATCCCAGCCCTTACGGGCTGGGCTAACTTGTGGCGCGCCTACGACGCTGAAGACGGGATGGGGGACAAAGCGTCAGCAATCGAACTGGCGATGTACGGTGGGGGAAGGCCTCACCCCTGAAGGGGCGAGCTACAGGCAGTGTGCGGAGGGTCGCGTTAGTGGGGAGTGGGAGAGGGCCGGGCCAGTTTTTTCTGGGCGCTTTCGCGGAGGCCTTTGGCGTAGTCTTCGGGATAGTTATTGTGGGTGGCGAGGAGGTCGAGGGTTTTCTGGGCGTTTTGACGAGCGAGATCATTCTGGCCGTTGGCGAGATAGGCGTCGCCGAGACTGTCGTAGACGTTGGGGGAGTCGGGATAGGCAATGACGTTGAGTTTGAACAGATCGATGGCGGCTTTGATGTCGCCGGCTTGCAGAGACTCGTAGCCGAGGCGATTCATGATGGGTTCGGTGAAGATCACTTCCCTGGGATGGCGCTGGCGGGCTTCGGCGAAAAGTTGCGCGGCTTTGGGGGTGTTGCTGGGCTCGTCGATGAAATTGAGAAAGCGGTTCTGGTACACGGCGAGAGGGGGCGCGGGCGTCGCGGGAACTATGGGATGCGCGCTGAGGGCGTTGATGAGCCAGGAGACGATGTCGCCGGGCAGATTCTTGTGCAGGTCGAAGAGCTCGACGCCGTGGCCGCCTTTGGGGAAATGTTCAAACTTGTTGATGGGGTTGGTGGAGAAGCTGTAAATCCACTCCATGATTTCGACGACGCCGGGATCGGGATCGTCATCGGCGACGGCGGCGAAAAGCGGGAGACTGGGATTCCTGCGGAGGAATTCGCGGCCGGGGCGGCCGGTCCCTTCGGAGAGGAGGACGAGGGCTTTGACTTCGGGATGGCGGCTGGCGAGGAGGACGGCCTGGTTGACGCCACAACTAGCGCCACCCGCGGCCATGATGGAAGGAGTGACGCTGGGTTGCGCGGCAAGATAGCTGTAGGCAGTGTCTACGTCGACGGGGAATTTTTTGTCGAAGATTTCCTGGATTTGGTCATTGGTGAGTTTGTCGAGCGGGGTGCCGGCGCTCTCGCCGAAGCCGCGGAAATCGATGGTGAGGACGTTAATGCCGGAGGCCGCGAATTTTTGGGCGAGGTCGTCCCAAACTTTGCGCTGGCGATTGCATTGGTGGAGGAGGAGCAGGCCGGGGCCGGGCTTGGCGGCGGCGAAGAAAGTGGCTTTGAGGTGGGTGCCGTCGGGAGAAGTGAGATCGAGGCCGCGCGGGGCGGGGGGTTGTTGCGCGGGGGTAGAGAGGGCGACGAGGAAAAAAGCCAGGATGGCGGCGGAGCGAAGTGGATGCATGAGGACCTCCGGGGGAACAGTTTACAGTCTACAGTTCACAGTGCAAGAGTCAGGAGGTGGAGAGGGTTATCAGCGATCAGGAAGCAAGAAAAGGCTTATGCAGAGTTCACCCCGACAGGGTCGGGGTAAACGCCGGACGCAAAGTTCGCAGAGAAGAGGAACTCAAGAGCACGGTCAGGAGTGACTGTGCCACAGGGAGACGGAGATGAGGAGCGGGATGGAGAATTTGCGGGTGGTGCTGGTGGGGACGCGGAATCCGCTGAATTTGGGGGCGGTGGCGCGGGCCATGAGTAATTTTGGGGCGGTGCACCTGCGGGTGGTGCAGCCGTACGAGAAAGCGTTTCGCAATGCGGTGTCGGCGGTGGGGGCCTCGGCGGTGCTGCAGAATGCGGAAGAGTTTGCGACGGTGGCGGAGGCGCTGGCGGATTGCTGGCTGGTGGTGGGGACGACTTCAGTGGGGAATCGGGAGATTCAGCACCCGTTGCGGAGTTTGGAGGAGGCGGGAGCGGTGCTGCGCTGGGGAATGGCGAAAGGGAGGGTGGCGCTGCTGTTTGGGTCGGAGAAGTGGGGATTGTCGAACGAGAGTTTGAGCCACTGCCACTGGCTGTTGAGGATACCTACGAGGGAGGAACACCGGTCGATGAATTTGGGACAGGCGGCGGCGGTGTGCTTGTATGAGATTTCGCGGGGGAAGAGTGGTGCGGGTTCCAAGAGGAAGACGGAGGAGAAGAAGAGTGCGGCGGCACGGATGGAGACGGTGGAACGGATTGGGGCGGCGCTGCTGCCGGTGCTGATCAAGAGCGGGTACACGGGGGAGCGGAAGAGCGAGCTTGCGGAGGAGAAGCTGCGGCGGATGCTGCGGCGGTTGGCGATGTCGGAAGCGGATGCCGAGGTGTTGTTGGGGATGGTGAGGAAGATAGGGTGGTGGATGGAGGAGAGATAGGAGGAGCGAAAAGCGAAAAGCGAAAAACTTACACAGAGGTCGCCCCGACCGGGCGGGGTAAACGCCGAGCGCAGAGGTCACAGAGAAGAGGAAGCAGAGAGAGTGAAAGAGTGAAAGAGTGAAAGAGTGAAAGAGTGATTCCTCGCCCCGACGAAGCGTGCGGGGCGCAAAGCCCGCGCTTCGCGGAGTTCGCTCGAGATCAACGGCTTGGGTGGATGGGACTGCCTGTGCCACGATCCCTCCGCTACGCGGCCCGACGCGCCAGAAATCGGCGCGTAAGAAAGAATCGGGCCGCTTCGGCCGGGATGACAATTCAAGAACGAGGGGAGATTAGAGGGGGGCGTGGAAGGAGCGGAGGGAACGGAGGCGGCGGAGGCGGGCGAAGAATTTGTTGGCGGTGGAGATGTCGCGGGCGATTTGGAGGCGGAGGTCGTCGGGGGAGGCGAACTTTTTTTCTTCGCGAAGGTGCTTCCAAAAACGAATTTCGATGTGGCTGGGAGCAAAGTTGCCGGAATAGTCGAGGAGATGAGTTTCGATGGTGAGGCCGGAAGCGTTGAAGGTGGGACGCATGCCAATGTTGGTGACGCTGCGGTGGCTGCTGGTTTCGCCTTCGAGGACGGTGCGGGTGATGTAGACGCCGCGAGCGGGAAGCAATTCCTGGTCGGGCTTCAGATTTAGTGTGGGGAAGAGGAATTTGCGGCCGGTGCCAGTGCCGCGGACGAGTTCGCCAGTGAGGACGAAGGGGCGGCCGAGAAGACGCGCGGCGTGGGTAACGTCTCCTTCGGCAATTAGTTTGCGAATGAGGGTGCTGGAGACGATTTCGCCGTCGAGGGCGACAGGTGTGTGGACGACGACTTCAAAGCCGTAACGCATGCCGAGGTCACGAAGGAATTTGACGTCGCCGGCCTGGCGATGGCCGAAGCGGAAATTATCGCCGACGACGATGGCGCGGACCTGCAACTGACGAACGAGAATTTCATCCACAAAATCTTCGGGGGAGAGAGACGCCAGCTCCGGCGTGAAGGGCAGCACGACGGCGGCTTCGATGCCGAGCGCGCCAAACCATTCGAGGCGCTGCTGATTGGTGGAAATGCGGAGAGGCGCGGTTTCCGGGCGGAGGACTTTGAGCGGCGGAGGCTCGAAGGTGAGCGCGGTGGAGACGGCGCCGGAATCCTTGGCGCGGGTCATGGCAAAGGCGAGGACGCGTTGATGGCCGAGGTGGATGCCGTCGTAATTGCCGATGGCGATGATGCTGCCGCGTTTTGTGCCGGCGAAACGCGCGGCCCAGTCTGCGGCGGAATAGAAAACGGTGAGGCGGCCGGAAGGAATGTGGGCGTGGACGGCGAGGGCTTTGGCGGCGCGTTCGACTGCGGGGGAGTCGGTCTGGACGTCGAAGTGGAGGCCGTCGTAGGCGAGCTGGACGTGGGGATAGCCGGCTTTGCGGAGGCGTTCGTTGGTGGCGGCGTGGGGAAGTTCGTGAGCGATGTGCGTGAACCAGGCGCGTCGGGGCTTGAGTTTGTCGACGAGAGCGAGGGCCTGTTCGACGGTCTGATGCATGGGATGAGGAATATCGCGGAGGGCGTCGATGATGAGGTCGTCGAGGTCTTCGAGGAGCGGCACGGAGGTTTCAGGAAGGCGGCTGAAATCGGTGAGATAAGCGGCGCGGCCAAAGCGGAAGCCGAGGACGTCCATTTCGCCGTGGAGGAGAGGCACGGGAATGATGGGAGTGCCAAGAAGCTCGAAGGGGCCTTTGACTTCGTGGAGGATCACGCTGGGAACGGTGCTGAGGGAGGGTTTGTTGTCGAAGACGTAGGAGAAGGCGCGGCGGATCGCGCGGAAGGTTTCTTCGGAGCCGTAGACGGGCATAGCGGCGCGTTGGCGGATGTTGAAGGGGCGAATGTCGTCGAAGCCCTGGATGTGATCGGCGTGGCCGTGGGTGAGAAGAACGGCTGCGAGGCGATCGAGGCGGGCGGTGAGGGCTTGGGCGCGAAAATCGGGGGTGGTGTCAATGACGACGTTCTGGCCATTGCGGGAGAGGAGGATGGAGGGGCGCAGGCGCTTGTCGTGAGGATCGGTGGACTGGCAGACGGCACAGTGGCAGCCGACGGTGGGGACTCCCATGGAGGTGCCGGAACCGAGGACGGTGAGGTGGATGGGAGACGAGGACATGGGGATATTTTACGGCGGGCTAAGAAAAGGCGCAAAACTTACCACAGAGGGAACAGAGGGGCCGCAGAGGGAACGGAGACAGCGAGCAAGAAGCTTCCACCAACAGAGGACACGGAGAGCACAGAAGAAAGAAAAGGCGGACGGAAGTTATTTCTTGGGTTTGGGGTGGGGTTGGGCTTGGGCCATTTGGGCGGCCAGGGCCTGGTTGATTTCGAGGTAGGTCATTTTGAGCTTGCCGAGGAGATCGAGGAGCATGGTGTCCTCTTCGGGAGCGAGATTGCCGACGGTTTTTTCGCGGAGGGCATCGAGCATATCGATGAGTTCGTGGGCGGCTTCGGGATCTATAACGGGTTGGCCGGTGCGAGGGTCGGCGTAGGCGCCGAGAACCATGGCGGCATTGCTGCCGATCATGCGGACGAGATTCTCGAAGGCGGGACTTTTCTTGGGGGTTTCTTTGGGGGGAGCGGCGGGCGGCGGGGGCGCGGCTTTTTCCTTGGCTTCCTTGATGGCGGCTTGGGCCTTGGCTTCGCGCTCTTGCTCCTGGACAACGTCAGGGCGGAGTTCGCCTTCGGAGGTGAAGGGCCGACGATCGATGACGCGGAAGGTGCCTTCGGGATTCTGATCCGCCACGGTGGATGATCCTCACAGTTGAAAAAGTGCGTGAGTAGTTTAACACGGTTGGTGGGGGCGAGCAGTTTTCAGTTATCAGTTGAGAGTTTTAAGTTTAGGAGTCGGAAGGAAAGAGGAGGCGTGGAGGAGGCGGTAGAGGGATATCAGCGACCAGATATCAGGAGGCAGAGAAGGAAGAGGTTGAAGAGTTGAAAGTTGAAAGGGAGAGAAAGACTAAGAGAAAGAGAGAGATAACGCAGAGGCGCGCCGACCGGGTTGGGGCAGGCGCCGGTCACAGAGATAAGAACACAGAGGCCAAGAGAAGGGAAAGAGGGATTCCTCACCCCGACGAAGCGTACGGCGCGCAAAACCAGCACTTCGCGGACTCCGTTCGGAATGACGGAGGGTTTCACGGGTTGCCGAGATGGGGTGCAGCCCTTCGCAGCTCAGGGTGAACAATGGCGCGCCCCGACCTGGCCGGGGTAAAGGCTGGGCAGAGAGACGAGGAAGAAACTCAAGACGCGGAAACTGTGCGGGGCCGGGGGCGAGAGGAGAACTTCGGTTTGGGGGTGGGGGCTGAAGCTGTAAAAGCGGCGGCGAGCCGCCGCACTCCAAGATAAGCGCGGAGCCAAGACGCGGAGCAGCGCTGTGTTCCTACGGCAAAGAAAAGGGCGGGCCTTACGCTACAAGGATGAAAGGCTATTCGTAGCGGAGGGCTTCGACGGGGTCAAGACGGGCGGCTTTGATGGCGGGGTACATGCCGAAGAGGAGGCCGACGCTCATGGAGACGGTGACGGCGAGAATGATGGACCAGAGCGGGATGGAAGAGGGGAGCGAGGGAACAGCGAGGTTGATGAGCAGGCTGATGGCGCCGCCAAGGAGAACGCCAATGACGCCGCCGGAACCGGTGAGGACGATGGCTTCGGTGAGGAATTGCCAGATGACGTCGCGCTTGCGCGCGCCAATGGCGCGGCGCACGCCAATTTCGCGGGTGCGCTGAGTGACGGACATGAGCATGATGTTCATCACACCGACGCCGCCGACGAGGAGGCCGATGGAGCTGATGACGGAGATGAGCAGGGCGACAGAGGCAGTGATCTGGCGAAATTGGTCGGCGATCTGCTGGGCGCTGGAGATGCCGAAATTATCGGGCTTGTTGTAGGGAACGTTGCGGCGGCGGCGGAGGACGCCGCGAATCTGGTCTTCGGCTTCGGACATGTGTCCGTGAACGGCGGCGGCGCCGATCATGACTTCGTCGTCCTCGGGATTGTGTTTGCGGTAGGTGCGATAGGGAACCAGGATGTTTTTATCGGCGGACTGATCCTTGACGAGCTGGCCTTTGCGCGGCTCGAGGACGCCGATGACTTCGTAAGTGACGGTGTCCACCAGGATGGGCTTGCCGATGGACTTGTTATCGGGGTAAAGCGTTTTGGCGACGTCCGGGCCGATGACGGCGACATCGGCGCGGTGAGCATTTTCGGCATCGCTAAAGAAGCGGCCCTCCCGCGGGCGGGTGTTGAAGACTTCCTCGTCGGCGGGAAGGGAGCCGTGGTAGTCAATGCCGGAGACTTCTTTGCCGAGATAGCGGGCGGTGACAACACCGCGGGGCGGGCCGTCTTCTTGAAAGCGCGGGAAGACGCTGGCGCTGACAGCACGGACGGCGGGGCAGAGTTGCTGGATAGCTTCGGCGTCTTCGAGGACGAGCGGGCGGCGGGCGCGTTCATCAGGGGAGAGACGGCCGGTGTGGATGCCGGCATCGAAACGGAAGATGAACAGGGTGTCCGTGCCGTAGTCGCTGAGGTAGGCGTTCACATCGCCGTAGACGCCGACGAGGATGGAGACGACGGAGAGGAGCGCGGTGATGCCGATGACAACGCCGAGGACGGTGAGGAAAGAACGCATTTTATTTTCGCGCAGGGTGTTGAGGGCCATCTGAGCGTTTTCACTGACGTTCATGCGCATGGTGGTGGCACCCTTTCCTACATTTCCTGGCGCAGGGCTTCAATGGGTTGCAGTGAAGCGGCTTTGCGCGCGGGATAAACGCCGAAGAAGAGGCCGACAGCGGTGGAAAGAATTTCGGCGATGAAGATGGCGGAGATGGGAACCCGCATGGGCACCGAGGTGGTGGCCTTGACGAGGGCGGCGATGCCGTAAGAGACAAAGACGCCCAAGGCGCCGCCAATGGCGGCCATGAAGGCGGCTTCGACGAGGAATTGCAGAAGGATGTCGCGGCGGCGCGCGCCAAGGGCTTTGCGGATGCCGATTTCGCGGGTGCGTTCGGTGACGGTGGCGAGCATGACATTCATGATGACGACGCCACCGATGACGAGGAAGACGGAGACGACGCCAATCATGGCGGTGGCGATGACGCCGGTGAGATTTTTCCAGAGGTTCATGAGGGTGGCGGAATCCAGGATGCCGAAGGAATCGGTTTCGTTGGGGCTGAGATGGCGGCGAGCGCGCATGAGGACGCGGGTTTCGTCCTGAGTCTCTTCCATCCATTCCGCGCCACGGGCCTGGATATTGATGGCCATCTCGAGATGAGTGCCATAGATCTTGAGAAAGGTTTCGATAGGAATGTAGGCGAAGTTGTCCTGGGACTGGCCGAAGACGGTGCCGATGGGCTTGGCGACGCCGACGACGGTGAAGGGGCGGCCATCAACCCAGACATCGCGGCCGATGGGATCAACGTAAGGAAAAAGCCTGGTGGCGAGATCGTTGCCGATCATGGTGACCATGGCGCGGTTCTGGTCGTCGCCATCGGAGATATAGCGGCCCTCGATGGGCTCTTCGACGTCGATTTCGCCGATGTTGGCGGTGACGCCGCGGATGCTGGTGTCCTCTACGCTTTGCGAGCCAACGCGAACTTTGCCGGAGGTGCGAATTTCGGCGCCGACGCGCAGGGGAAGCTTGAGACCGTCGTGGAGGGCCTGGAAGTCTTCCATAGTGACGGGTTTGTTGCGGCGAGAGGCTTTGATGTACTCCTCGAGATCGGTGATGAGGGGGAAGCGGGCGACGAGGTAGACGTTGGAGCCGAGATTGGCGACGCGATCGGCGATGTAGCCGTCCACACCGGAGATGAGGGCGACGACGAGAATGAGGGTGGAGACGGAGATGATAATGCCGAGAAGCATGAGGAAGGACCGGAGCTTGTGGGCGCGAATGGTCTCGAGCGCCACGCCGATGGGTTCACGCAGGGGAAAGCCATGGGGCATGCAAAGGTATCCTTAGGTAATAAGTACGCACGAGATGGGGGGAAGTTTCAAGGGGGGGTGGGCGGGGAGTGCGGGAGGATGGCAGAGGGTTATCAGCGATCAGAGATCAGATATCGGAGATCAGGAGGCAAGGAGGAGAGTTCTCAGTTTTGAGTTTTAAGTTGTAAGTTTCGGAAGAGGAAGGAGAGCGCGGGGGCGAACGGTGGGTTGCTTGGGGGGATAAGCGCCGGACAAAGAGAAAAGCGAAGAGTAAGGAGGAAGAGGAAGAGGAAAGAGGAGGGGGAGTTAGTAGGATTGCTTGAGGGTGGAGGAGGACAGGGCTGAGTTTGTGTTGATGGGAGAAAGGAGTTGAACGGCGATGCCGCGGTTGCCTTCGGGCAGATTTTCGATGCGGGCGACCTGGCCGAGGTACTCGAGATCGTGAGGATCACTGGGAAAGTGATAGGGAAGCGTGACGAAGAGGCGCATGCCTTCGTGAAACGTTTTGTTTTTGGAGAGGAAGTAAATGCCGTCGCGGGAGACGTTTTTGGTGGTGGCGGTCTCCTCGAAGTGGGCGTCGTGAGGATCGGACGGACGCACCTTGAGGGGCTGGCCGATGCGAATGCGGCGGCTGCGCCGACGTTCCGTCTGTTTGATGTCCAACATATAGATATGAGAACACAGAAAAGAGGTTAGTGGTCCAGCAATGTGCCGAGAAAAGTATGATGCCGTGGCGGGGACGTGACGACAGAGTATTTCAGACGGCGGGAGCTCGTTTGTGGTGATTGCTGCGATTGGGGGGGGCGATGAATTACAGTTTGTCGGCGGCGTTTACGGTTGTAAAAGCGGCGGCGAGCCGCCGCACTCCAAAGTGGGCGAGGAGGCAAGATGCAGCGATCGCGCGGACATGGGGCGCGGGGGTGCTGCGGCGCTGCAAAGGCAAACCCCAAGAGCACAGTCAGGAGTGACTGTGCCACAAGAGAAACCCGAGAGAGAGAGGGTACAAGAGGGAATGGGGCATGGTGCGTCCAAGAGAGCAGGGTGGAGTGCGTGTCTGGGATGTGCGGAGTGCGGGGCGATACCTTGTCCGGATGACTACTCTGATAGAATGGGTGCGGCTTTTTAAGGGAGAGGACACTTATGCGCTATTTTGCGATGTTGCTGGCGTTGTGCGTGACGGGTGCGGGTGCGTCAGCCCAGGAAGGATCTCCGGCGGCGCCGCCGAAGGAGTTGCCGAAGCTGGAGTCGTTCAGCACGGCGAACACGGATGCGGGGGTGAATCCCTGCGACGATTTCTTCGCGTACGCGGACGGGAAATGGATCGCGGCGCATCCGATCCCGGCGGACCAGGCAACCTGGGGCGTGGACAGCCCACTGGAGCTCTGGAACGAGACGCTACTGGTGAAGACATTGGAGCAGGCGTCCGCGGACGACCCGAAGCGTGCACCAAACGAGCAGAAGGTGGGCGATTATTATTTTGCGTGCATGGACACGAAGACGATTGATGCGCACGCGGCGGAATGGCTGAAGCCGGAACTGGAGCGGATCGCGGGGATCAAGTCCAAGCAGGAAATTGCGGAGGAAATGGCGCATCTGCACCGGACGATACCGGGCGCGGAGGAGCCTGGAGACAACCAGACGAATGCGGCGCTGCTGGGGTATTCGGGGCAGCCTGATTATGCGGACGCTTCGCATAATGTCGCGACAATCGACCAGGGCGGGATGGGGCTGCCGGGGCGGAGCTTCTATCTGGATCAGGACGACAAGGCGAAGGAGATCCGGGCGAAATATGTGCAGCACGTAACGAATATATTTGTGCTGGCGGGGGAGAAGCCGGAACAGGCAAAGAGCGATGCGGCGACGGTGCTGGCGATCGAAACGGAATTGGCGCAGGGAGCGATGGACCCGATTGCGCGGCGCGATCCGAAGAACCTGAACAACCCGATGACGCTGGCGGAGGTGAAGGCGCTGACGCCGTCGTTTGATTGGGACACGTACCTGAAGCTGGTGAAGTCTCCGGCGACGCCGCGGTACATCGTGAACTCGCCGAACTTTTTCAAGCACCTGGAAACGATGCTGAAGGCGCACTCGCTGGAGGAATGGAAGACGTACCTGCGGTGGCAGATGCTGCACGGGAGCGCCAATGGGCTGAGCGAGGCGTTCGTGAAGGAGAATTTCGATTTTTACGCGCGGACGCTGCTGGGCGCGCAGGAGCTGCAACCACGGTGGCGGCGGTGCGTGCGGAACGTGGATGGGAATTTGGGAGAGGCGCTGGGGGAAGTTTACGTGAAGCGGGCGTTTCCGGCGGAGAACAAGGAGCGCGTGCTGCAACTGGTGAAGGATATCGAGGCGGCGCTGGCGAAGGATATCGAGGCGGCGGAATGGATGGCGCCGGAGACGAAGAAGCAGGCGCAATTGAAGCTGAACGGGGTGCTGAACAAGATTGGCTATCCAGACAGTTGGAGGGACTACTCTTCGGTTGCGGTGGGGCGCACGAGCTTTCTGCAGAACCGGCAGCATGCCGCCGCGTTTGAGTTTGAACGCTGGGTGGCCAAGATCGGGCAGCCGCTGGACCGCACGGAATGGACGATGACGCCGCCAACGATCAATGCCTATGAGGATCCGCAGAACAACACGATCAATTTTCCGGCAGGGATATTGCAGCCGCCGTTTTTCGAGATGAGCCAGGATGCGGCGGTGAACTATGGCGCGATCGGGGCGGTGATCGGGCACGAGACGATTCACGGGTTCGACGACGAGGGAAGGAAATTCGATGCGCAGGGAAATCTGCGCGATTGGTGGACCGCGAATGACGCGAAGGAGTACGAGGCGCGGGGAAAATGCATTTCCGACGAGTACACGCAGCCGATACCGGAAGCAGGGCCGGGCGTGACGCAAAATGGATTGATGACGCAGGGCGAGGATACCGCGGACAACGGCGGGCTGCACCTGGCGCTGCTGGCGCTGCAAATGGAATTGGGACGAGAAGGAAAGAGCTTGAACGATAAGGGGGCGGATGGGTTCACGACGCGGCAGCGGTTTTTCCTAGCGTATGCGTTCGCGTGGTGCGAGCAGTACCGTCCGGAGTTGATACGCACGCTGGTGCTGTCGAATCCACACACCTATCCGAAGTACCGGGTGAACAATGTGGTGGCGAATTTTCCGGAGTTCCGGGAGGCGTTTGGATGCCACGAAGGGCAGAAGATGGTGCGGGTGAAGTATTGCAGGATATGGTGAGGGGGAAGAGCGAGGGACGGTAACACCCCGACCGGGTCGGGGTAAACGCCGACGCGGAGAACGCAGAGGTTGGCAGAGAAGAGGTTAAAGAGTTAAAAGTTGAAAGGAAGAGAAAGGCGAAGGATTACGCAGAGTTCGCAGAGAAGAGGGGGAAAGCAGATCCCTCCGCGGAGTGCCGCAAGCGGCGCGGCACTCCGGTCCCTTCGACTACTCTCAGGGCAGGCGGGATGACAAGTCATTACACCCTGCCGAGATGGGGTCGAGCGGTGCTCGGCCCTCACAAAAGCAAACCCAAGAGCACAGTCAGGAGTGACTGTGCCACAAGGGAAACCCGGGGGAAAGCCGCAGGCCTGAAGGCCTGAGCTACAGGGCAGAGACGAGGGGGAGACCGCGGAGTGGGGCGGTAACCGATGGGAAAAAGTCCTGTTGCCAGGAGCGGGGGAAACAGGGCACAATCTCACCCAGTAGACCGGCCATGTCCCCCCGGTGGATGTGAAGCACGACACGTGCGAGTGCGAGCCGATGCGGCTGAACGCAACGATCCCGAGCCCCCTGAGAAAAGGTAGAGGAACGCTCCTCTTTGGCGTTGTGGGATTTTTGTTGTCAGGGCTGATGTGCGCAGGTGGTTTGCACGCGCAGGATGCGGCGGAAGCGGCGCGGCAAGAACAAAAGCGAAAGGTCCCGGAGGCGAAGACTCCCCGGCATGTTTACACCGAAGACGATTTGAAGCGCGCGAAGATCCTTACGCCGGAGGATCAAGCCAAAGTTGCGGCGCGGGAAAATAATCCAACAGAAAAGAAAGAGGAGCAGGCAAAGGGCGCCGGCGAGAGTGCGCCGGGAGAGGAATCGCTTGGGGAAGTGGCACGGCGCTACCGAAAAGAGAAAGCCGAGCAAGAAGCGGCGCGGGCGACAGGACAGGGAGATGGTTCGCAATTTCCGATGAAGCTGCCGGAAGAGACGATGGCGGCGCCGAAGATGTTGGTGCAGCCGAAGACGGAAGCGCGAGCGGCGGGGAGTTTGCGGAGAAGTGCGGCGGCGGGGCGCGTGTCGCCGTTTGAGCCGCGCGGGGCGGAAGTGCGTGTGCCGTCGAGCGGAGCGGTTGCGCGCGTGGCGCCGGTTGTGCCGAGTGCGGCGCGTGAGCCGGGGACGAGTGTGTTGAGAGTGAAACCGGAAGTGGTGACGCGGGATGCGGCGATGGTGTCGCGCAAAGTCGAGCGGGGCGATTCGTGGTGGAAGCTGGCGGAGATTTATTTGGGGAATGGAGCGCGTTGGCGGGAACTGCGCGGGATGAATGTGGCTGACGCGAAACCACCGGAGTTGTTGTTGTTGGGGAGTTCGGTGTTGGTGCCGGCGGGGATTGTGGGCCGTGGGACGCCGGTGGCGAAGAGTGTGACGGTGCAGAAGGGCGATACGTTGTGGGGGTTGGCGCGAGAGCATCTGGGGCGGGGCGCGGCGTGGAAATGTCTGGCGGAGGCGAACCCGGAGTTGGGGGAGCCGACGCGGTTGCGGATTGGAGCGCGGGTGGAGTTGCCGGCGGAGGGTGCGGGGAGAGCGTGTGTTGCCGGTGTGGTGAAGAACACGAAATGAGATTGGTCCTTCCTTTTGAGCGTGGGCCTGGATTCTTCACCAGGACCCGGTAAGAAAAAAGCTTACATAGATTGCGCAGAGGCCACAGAGTTCACAGAGAAGAGGGAGAGAGATTCCTCGACTTCGTGACCTGACGCGCCAGACTGCGGGGCGGAGAAAAATCGGGTCGCCATGCCTCGGCATGATGGTTTGTTGGCGACGGTTGAAATCGTAAAAGCGGCGGCAAGCCGCCGCACTCCAAATTGGCGAAACTGTCCGGTCGTAGGTACAGACCCATCGAGGCTCATGGTGGCGGGGCGCTTGTCAAAGGGTGGCGAGGGCCGTAGAGTGGAGCGATTGCCGAACGAGTTGATGGGTACTTTGGATGCCTGCGCGAAAAATGAAACGGGCGGCGGCCCGGAGTAAAAGAAAAAACAAAATGGAAAAGAAGAGCCCGCTGAAGAGATTGAAGAAGAGTGCGCGGCGGGAAGCGGCTGGGGCGTGGTTTGAGAAGTTGGTGGGCGTGATGGCGCGGTTGCGGGCGCCGGGCGGGTGTCCATGGGATCGCGAGCAGACGCACGTGACGCTGCGGACGTATTTGATTGAAGAGGCGTACGAAGTTTTGGAGGCGCTGGACGGCGCGGACGACGTGAAGTTCGCGGAGGAGTTGGGGGATCTGCTGCTGCAGGTGGTGTTTCATGCGCAGATGGCGGACGAAGAGGGGCGATTCACGATTGTTGATGTGATCCGGGAAATTTACGAAAAGCTGATCCGGCGGCACCCGCACGTGTTTGGGGAGAAGCGGGCGAAGGACGCGGCGGAGGTGCTGCGGAACTGGGAGATCATCAAGAAAGAGGAGCGGCAGGCGAAGGGAGCGGAGGAAGAAGAGGCGGCGGAGAGCGTGCTGGATGGAGTGCCGCGAAGTTTGCCGGCGCTGCTGGAAGGGTACCAGTTGACGCGGAAAGCGGCGCGGATCGGGTTTGATTGGGAGAATGTTGGCGGGATTTTCGAGAAGCTGCAGGAAGAGACGGAGGAATTGCGGCAAGTGCTGGAGAAACGCGGAGGCAAAGAGATCGAAGGGGAAGTGGGGGATATTTTGTTTGCGGCGATGAACCTGGCGCGGTTTTTGAAGATTGACCCGGAAATTGCGATGAAGAAGGCCAGCGGGAAATTCAGCAGGAGATTCCGGGAGATGGAGCGGAGGGCGCGGGAGCAGGGGACGACTCTGGCGGAAGTGTTGCGGGGGAGGATGGAGGAGTTGTGGGAGGAGGCGAAGAAGAGAGGAGAAGAGGGACGGTAACACCCCGACCGGGTCGGGGCAGGCGTCGGTCACAGAGGGAAGAACACAGACAACACAGAGAGCACAGAGGAAAGAAAGTGTAAAAGAGTAAAAAAGTAAAAGAGTAAAAGAGTAAAAGAGTAGGGAGAACATGAGCGCGGGGATTGAGATACGGAAGTGCGAGAGGCTGGAGGAATTTCACCGGTGCGTGGAGATTGAGCGCGAGGTGTGGGGCGAAAGCGATCTGGAGACGGAGCCGTACGTGACGTTTGTGCTGGCGCACCAGACGGGCGGCCATGTGCTGGGAGCGTTCGACGGCGAGTTGATGGTGGGATTTACAATGGCGGTGGCGGGCTTGCGGAATGGCCAGGCGTATCTGCATTCGCACATGACGGGAGTGATTGCGTCGCACCGGAATCGCGGCGTGGGGCGGCGGCTGAAACTGTATCAGAGAGAAGAGGCGCTGGGGCGGGGGCTGCGGCGGATCGAGTGGACGTTTGATCCGCTGGAGACGCGAAACGCGCACTTCAATTTCAACCGGCTGGGAGCGATCGCGAGAAAGTTGATAGCGAATTTTTACGGGGTGACGACGAGCCCGTTGCACCGGGGCTTGCCGACGGACCGGCTGGTGGTGGAGTGGGAATTGGATTCGCGGCGGGTGGTGGCGGCGATTCAGGAGTTGGTGCGCGATCCGGTGGAGGCGCCAGCGAAGATTCGTCTGCCGGCGGAGCTGGAGGAGTGGAAGAAGACAGGCGATGTGCGGTTGGGTGAGGTGCAGGCACGCATGCGCGGGGAGTTTCTGGGGTGGTTTGCGAAGGGGTATGCGGCGACGGGGGTGCGGTTCGCGGCGGGTGGAGTGGAGTATTGTTTGGCGCCGTGGAGTGATTTTTGAAGGAAAGCGAAAAGCGAAGAACTTGCACGGAGGTCGCAGAGGTCACGGAGTACACAGAGGTAAGAGAGTGAAAGGGTAAAAGAGTAAAAGATAACGCCCCGACCGGGTCGGGGTAAACGACGGCGCTGAGGACGAAGAAACTCCCAGAGAAGAGAAAGGCGAAGAGGGATTCCTCACCCCGACGAAGCGTGCGGGGCGCAAAACCAGCGGTTCGCGGACTCCGTTCGGAATGACGGGCTTCGGTTTGCGAGAGTGACTGTGCCACAGAGAATCGCAGAGAAGGGCAGAAGAGAGGGAAGCGGGAAGAGAAAGAGGGGTTGGAGGCGGCATGCGAGTGCGGGGAATGACACTGCGGGAAATTCGGATGAGGCTGGTGACGCCGTTTGAGACTAGCCTGGACCGCGTGATGGAGCGGCGGATTATTTTGCTGGAAGCGGATGTGGACGGCGTGACTGGGTGGGGCGAATGCACGGCGGGGGAGAATCCGTTTTACTCGCCGGAAGATACGGAGACGGCGTGGCACATTTTGGAAAATTATTTGTGGCCGATGGTGAAGGGGAAGGAATTTGCTTCGGCGGCGGAGGTGTGGGGGCTGCTGGAAGCAGTGCGCGGGCACACGATGGCGAAGGCCACGCTGGAGACGGCGATATGGGATGCCGAGGCGAAGCAGAAGAATGCGCCGCTGTGGAAATTGCTGGGAGGCGTGCGGGAAGAGATTCCGTGCGGCGTATCGATTGGGGTGAAAGAGACGCTGGACGAATTGGTGGCGGCGGTGAAGAAGGAATTGGCGGCGGGGTACCAGCGGATCAAGATCAAAATCAAGCCGGGTAAGGATTTGCTTCCGGTGCAGCGGCTGAGGCAGGAATTTCCGCGGATCAAGCTTATGGTGGATGCGAATTCGGCTTACCGGAGGACGGATTGGCCGCTGCTGAAAGAGCTGGATGGGTTTTACTTGATGATGGTCGAACAGCCGCTGGGCTGGGACGATTTGTATGGGCATGTGGAGTTGCAGAAGGGTTTGCAGACGCCGATTTGCCTGGATGAGTGCATACACACGTACGAGCAGGCGGAAGCGGCTATTGCGCTGGGGGCGTGCAAGATCATCAACATCAAGTTGGGGCGCGTGGGGGGATTTCACGAGGCGCGGCGGATGCAGGATTTGTGCGCGCGGAACGGCGTGCCGGTATGGTGCGGAGGGATGCTGGAATCGGGGATTGGACGGGCGCACAACATCGCGATGTCCACGATGGAGAATTTTTCGTTGCCGGGGGATGTGAGCGCGAGCAAACGATATTGGGTGGAGGATGTGATTGAACCGGAGGTGGTGGTGACGGCGGCGGGGACGATTCGGGTGCCGGGTGGAGCGGGGATCGGGTTTGCGGTGAGGATAGATCGGATCGAGGCGATTACGGTTAGGAAAGAGAGGCTGCGCTAGGCAAAAGAAAGAGAAAGGCGTACGCAGAGGGCACGGAGTTCACAGAGAAGAGCGGAGAAGAAGGGCCGGGCATAATGGCGTTTCGAGGGAGGAACAGGTATGACGTGGGGCACTCCCCAGTGGCGCTAATAGGGAGCATAATTTGTTGTTATGACACACACACTCGAAGAACTCATTCCTGATTACATCCAAGGCCTCGCGGCCTACGTTCCCGGCAAACCCGTTGAAGAAGTAGAGCAGGACCTGAAGATCCACGCCGTGAAGCTGGCGTCGAACGAAAATCCGCTGGGCCCATCGCCGAAAGCGATGGCCGCGGCGCGGCAGGCGCTGGGCGAGGCGAACTGGTATCCCGATGGAGGGAGCAAGCGGCTGCGAGAGGTGCTGGCGGCACGGTATGGCGTGCGCGCGGAAGAAGTATTCGTGGGGCTGGGGTCGAGCGAGATCATTGACCTGGCGTCGCGGGTGCTGCTGCGGCCGGGGTTGACGGGGATCACGAGCGAAGGGTCGTTCGCACTGTTTGCGATTGCGATCCGCGCGAGCGGCGGGAAGCTGGTACAGACGCCGATGCGGAATTATACGTTTGATCTGGACGCTATGGCAGCGGCGGTGACACCGGAGACGCGCGTCATCTATATTGCAAATCCGAACAATCCGACGGGGACGGCGTTTGGCGCGGAGGAATTCGACGTATTCATGAAGAAGGTGCCCGGGGATGTGCTGGTGGTGCTGGATGAAGCGTACACGGAATACGCGGAGCGGCGGGACTTGCCGAAGGCGATGGAGATTTTCAAGGAGTACAACAACCTGCTGACGCTGAAAACGTTTTCGAAGGTGTATGGGTTGGCGGGGTTGCGGATTGGGTACGGAATTGGGCACCCCACGCTGGTGGCGGAGATGAACAAGCTGCGCACGCCGTTCAATGTGACGAGCGTGGGACAGGCGGCAGCGCTGGCGGCGCTGGACGATTTGGAGCATGTGCGGCGGTCGGTGGAGATGAATCACGCGGAGCGGACGCGGCTGCTGGAAGAGTTGCGGAAGAGCGGGCTGCGGCCGGTGGCGAGCGAGACGAATTTCCTGTTTGTGCCGGTGGCCGGGATGGACGCTAAGGCGATGTGCGACGAATTGTTGCATGAGGGAGTGATCGTGCGGCAACTTGCGTGGATGGGCTTCCCGAACGCAATCCGGATCTCAGTGGGGAACCCGGAGGAAAATTCCAAGCTGCTAGCGGCGATGGCGAAAGTGATGGCGCAGCGAAAGCCGGCGGCGGCGCCTGTGTCCTAAAACTTGGGTGAGGCATCCAAGAGTCCATGAAAACTCATTTGCCGGATGGGATGAAGGCTTCGAGCGACCCCGTTGCGGAACTTTTGCGCGCGTCGAAGACGATTGCGGTGGTGGGGTTGTCGGCGAACCCTGCGCGGCCAAGCAACGAGGTGGCGGCGTATTTGCAGCGCGTGGGGTACCGGATTATTCCGGTGAATCCGAAGGAGAAGGAAGTGCTGGGAGAGAAGGCGTACGCGCGGTTGGAGGATGTGCCGGAGAAGGTGGACATTGTGGATATATTTCGGCGCGCGGAAGAGGTGGGGGCGGTGGTGGAGAGCGCGATCGGGATTGGAGCGAAGGTGGTGTGGATGCAATTAGGGATAGAGGATGGGGTGGCGGCGGAGAAGGCGCGTCGGCGAGGGTTGGCGGTGATTGAGGATGCTTGTTTGTTGGTGGAGGATCGGCGGCGGCGGCGGCGGTGAGAGGCAGTGGTCAGTTGTAAGTTATAAGTTTTCAGTTTCAAGAAAGAGGTTGGGCGGCGCGGCTTGGGTCGCGCCTTTTTGTTGTGGGTGGAGGGAAGACGGAAGGAGAAAAGATAACGCCCCGACCGGGTCGGGGTAAACGCCGGCGCAGAGTTCACAGAGAAAAGAAAGGCGGAAGAGGGATCCCTCGACCCCGGCGAAGCGCACGGGGCGCACAAATCACGCTGCGCGGGACGACAATTTTTGAGTGGGGGCGGTGAGCGAGGAAGAGCGAGAAAAAAGGCCCCGACTGGGTCGAGGCCTGGATGCAATGCGGAGGCGAGGAGATTACTCGAACTTTTCCTGCATCTGGGGGAATTGCAACTTGGCCTTGGCGAGCGACTTCACAACGAGGCCCTCGGCGTTTTCGGAAGTGAGGTTGCGCGCGGTGGCCATTTCACTGACTAGGAGATACTTGGCGCGCTCCAACATTTTCTTTTCGCGGAAGGACAACGGTTTGCTGCGGCTGAGGGAAACGAGGCTCTTGAGAACGACGGCCACTTCCAGGAGAGAACCCGTGCGCATGCGCTCGGAATTCTCCTTGAAACGATGCTTCCAATCGTGATGGGAATTCAGTTTGCCTTTTTCGAGGAACCCGAGGACTTTCATTGTGTCATTGGAGCGGATGACGGAGCGAAGTCCCACCGCCAGCGCGTTCGATTGAGGAACCATGACGTGCAGGCCACTGGAAAGCACGCGAATCATGAAGTAACGTTCGGTCCTGCCATTCAAAACACCGTAACTGATCTGCTCAACAACACCAACGCCGTGGTTCGGATAAACGACCTTGTCGCCAATCTTATAATCCATAGCTTAGGTTGTCCCCCTAGGAGCTAAGAAGAGTGTAAGAGAGTGTGGCGGAAGAGTCAAGATATATCCTCTGGAATCAGGAAGATAGAGGGGGTGCTGTTTCAATGTGGCACGTGAATTGCTCACCCGAGGCGTTCCCTAGCCTGAAATCATGGAGAATCGCTGTCTTTCTTATGAGATAGGATGAGGCGGCAGTGGCGCGTTTGGGCTTTAGCGAATCGTTTTCATGGAGGTTCAGCAGCGCGGCCGGGGTTGGGTTACACTGCCGAAGTGATTACGTTGGCGATAGATACGAGCGAGAGGCGGGGAAGCGTGGCCGTCCGAAAAGAGGGGCGGCGTGCGGCGGTGCGGCGGCATGAGTCCAGCGAGGACTATTCGTCGTGGTTGCTGCCTGCGGTGGGGGCATGCCTGGCTGAGGCGGGAGTGGGAATGGCGGGGGTGGACCTGCTGGGGGTATGCACGGGGCCGGGGTCGTTTACCGGGGTGAGAGTGGGGCTGACGACGGTGAAGGCGTGGGCGGAAGTGCATGGGAAGAAGGTGGTGGGAGTATCGCGGCTGGAGGCGACCGCGCAGTGTGCGGAAGCCCAAGCGCCCTTTGTTGCGGCATGCTATGACGCGCAGCGCGGGCAGATGTTCGCGGCGATGTACCGGCGGAAGAATGGGGGCCTGGAGCGCGTCGAAGAGGAGATGGTGATTGAGGCGGCCAGTTTCCTGAGGATGGTGACAGAGGAAGCTAGGCGCGAAAGGATAGCGTGGGTAACGCTGGACCCGGAGCTAATCACGGGCGTGGAAGGCTGGGAATCGCGCGCAGACATTGGGGATAGCATGCAACGGGTAGAAGGGGATCTGGCGGACAAGATCGGAGAGATTGGCGAGGAGCGCGCAGGGAAACAGCAGTTTACTGACCCATTGGAACTGGACGCGAACTACGTGCGGCGACCGGACGCGGAGATTTTCTGGAAGGGGCCGGCAACAGGCCATGGGCGCTGAGCAGAAGCACAAAGAGGGCGCGTTTGCGGTGCGGGAGTTCCGTGCGGAGGACGCAGCGGCGGCGAGCGAGATCTTACGGGAAGCGCGAGAGGCGGCAAGCTGGTCCAGACAAGCGCTGCTGGAGTTCATGCCGCTGCCCGGAGCGGTGGCGCTGATGAGCGAGCGGGCCGGGAGGCCGACCGGGTTCGTTCTAGGAAGGTTGGTGGCGGATGAGGCGGAGGTACTGAACCTGGCGGTGCGCGAAGAGTGCCGAAGGCAGGGCGAAGGGCGAGCGCTGGTGGAGGAACTGCTGCGGCGATTTGCAGAATCTGGCGTAAGTCGTGTCTTTCTAGAGGTGCGCGAGTCCAATCGTGGGGCCATGGGTTTCTATGAACGGATGGGATTCCGGCAATCGGGGAGGCGCGAGGACTACTACCGGGAGCCGCAGGAGGCGGCGCTGGTGTACGAGCAAAACGAACTATCCACACGACTGGTACCGAAAACCTCTTGACGTGGAATTCCACGGTGCTAGTCTGCGCACATGTAGTATTCACACTCTACTCATGAGGAGAAACGCATGGCCAGCGCGCAGCGGAGCCCTCGGGACGTAATAGTCGATACAGACGCCGAATACCAGCGTCTGTGCGAGCAGCACCAGCAATACGAAGCAGAACTTCTGAAACTCTCCCGATCCCCCTACCTGAACTCCGAAGACCTGATCGAAGAAATCCGACTAAAAAAGATGAAGCTCCACGTGAAAGACGAGATGGAACTTCTTGCCGCGCGCATCCACAGCGCGCCCGCGCGACATTCGCAGTAGCCTGCCCTGATTCGCGCCCAATTCGCCCCGCTTTCTAGAGTAAAATGGCCAGAGTCCTCCCGCGGGCACAAGCCGCGACGGAGTCAGGAAGACTATGGTCAAAGAAGGGTATGCATTTGGATTTCCCCCGTTGGTGGTAGGGTTCGCGGCGCTGCTGTTTCAAACGCCATGGGCGATTGCCGCAGGCCTGGTGCTAGTGGGGCTGGGGCTCTTCGTGTTTTATTTTTTCCGCGATCCGGAGCGCGCGATTCCCGCGGAGGCCGATGCGGTGGTGTCCCCCGCGGATGGACGCGTGGTGGTGGTCAAAGAGGAAACGAACGCCGGGCGGCCGGGGAAACGCGTCAGTATTTTCCTGGCGATGTGGAATGTGCACGTGAATCGATCTCCGGCCGCGGGGACGATCACGAAGCTGGAGTACAGGCCGGGAAAGTTTCTGGCGGCGTGGGCGGAGAAGGCTTCGGCGGAAAACGAGCAGAATGTGTTCACGCTGGCGAGCGAGCACGGAGAGATCGTGTTCAAACAGATAGCCGGCTGGGTGGCGCGGCGGGTGGTGTCCTGGAAAAAGCAGGGCGAGACGGTGGCGCGAGGAGAGCGGATCGGGCTGGTGCGCTTCGGTTCGCGCGTGGATATCTGGCTGCCGGCGAACGCGGAAATTGCGGTAAAAGTGGGAGAAAGCGTGAAGGGCGGGGCGACGGTGGTGGCGCGCATGCTGGCGGGTGCGCCGAGCCGGCTGGGCGCGCCGGAAAAATCGCAAAGTGCCAAGCAGAAATTGACGGAAGAGGGCGGCCGGGCGTAGTACTCTGTTGCAGGATGATCTGAGACCAATGGGCGAAATCCAACAACACGAAATTCCATTTCAGGAACGGCGCTACCGGAATCCGCGCCTGCGCCGAGGCATATTCCTGCTGCCGAGCCTGTTCACGGTGGCGAACCTGCTGTGCGGCTACTACGCATCCATCGCGGCGCTGATTGGCGGCACGGAGAATTTTGATCACGCGGCGAAGGCCATCGGCATTGCGATTGTGTTCGATGCGCTGGACGGGCGCGTGGCGCGCATGACCGGCACCAACACCGAATTTGGGGTGCAGTTCGATTCGATTGCCGACGTGGTGAGCTTCGGGATTGCGCCGGCGATCCTGGCGTACTCGTGGGGCTACCGCAGCCTCAGCGGGCAGGGCAGCGAGGCGTTTCTGGGGCACTTTGCCTGGCTGTGCTGCCTGGCGTTTCTGATTTGTTCAGCGTGGAGGCTGGCGCGGTTTAACGTGCAAGGCATGGCCCCGGGCGGATCGAAGAATTTTGTCGGCATGCCGACACCCGCGGCGGCGGGCATGGTGGCGGCGATCATACACGCGCGGCACTGGGGCGGGCCCATCGCGATGGAGAAGTGGTCGTACGCGTGGTTCGTGCTGTTATTGCTGCTGGGGGTGCTGATGACCAGCACGGTGAGGTACTACAGCTTCAAGGATATTCCGTGGACGAGGAAGCAGCCTTCGGTGACGATCATCATGATCTGCCTGCTGGCCGGGGTGATGTGGCGGTATTCGGAATATGTGCTGGTGATCATCGCAGGGAGCTATGTCCTGATCGGGATAATGCTGCAAGTGGTGCGCGTGGTGCGGCACCGGCTGGTTGCCAGGACCGCCTGATCCATGTCCGCAGAGCGAAACTCTCAACGCATGGTGATCGCCGGGGCGTCGTCCCTAGTGGGCGGCGAGCTCAAATCCCTGCTGGAGGAGAGCCGCTTCGCGGGGTGGAATCTGCGTCTTGTGGATGAAGAACTGGCGGTGGGAACATTGACGGAAGCGGGCGGCGAGGCCGCAGTGATCCAGCGCGTGGAAGAAGACACGTTTCATGGGGCGCGGATCGCGTTTCTGGCCGGGTCCAGCGAGTTTGGAAAGCTGTGCCTGGGGCCGGCGCGGCAGGCCGGCGCAACAATCATCGATTTTACGCATGCCAGCCTGCGCGATCCCGATGCCACGCCGTGGTTCCCCAAGATCGAACGCTTGACCGGGCGAAGCGTGGCGAAAGGAACGCGCACGTTCAGCGTGTTTTCACCGGGCGGGATGGCGGTGACGAGCCTGGCGCTGGCTTTGCGGCGACACGACCTGCAAAGGCTGGTGGCGACGCTCTACTGGCCGGTATCGGAGGCGGGTCGCGAAGGGATCGAGGAGTTGGAGACGCAAACGACGCAACTGCTGACGTTCCAGGAGGTAGGGCACCGGGTGTTCGGCACGCAGACGGCATTCAATTTGTTGACGCGCTATGGCGAAGAGAGCCGGCAGGACCTGCGCGCCCGGCTACTGGAGATTCGCGCGGAGGTTTCGGCGGCGATGGGTGATGCGGCGGAAGACGCGAAGATCTCGCTGAACGTGATCCACTCGCCGGTGTTTTACGGGATGGCGTTCAGCGCGTGCGCGGATCTGTCGGCTCCCGTGGAGCGCGAAGCAATTGAGGAGAGTTGCCGCGATGCGGGATTCGTGATGCAGGCACGCGGAGAACCGGCGCCGAGCAACGTAAGCGTGACCGGTGAGAACAGCCTGTACCTTGGTGAGCCGGTGAAAGATGCAGCGCGCGAGGGAAGCTGGTGGTTCTGGGGAGCGTGCGATAATCTGCGCGTGCCGGCGTGGAGCGGGGTGAAGCTGGCGGAGTGGTTGACCACATGAAGCGGATTGTAAGCGGCGTATTTCTTTTGGGAGTGATCGCGGCGTTAGGCGGTTGCGGGTATCACCTGGCGGGGCACAGCAATGCTCTGCCGAAAAGCATCCACGTGATTGCGGTGCCGGCGCTGGAAAACAAAACAAACACATACCGGATCGAGCAGAAGCTGACGGCGGCGACGATCCACGAATTCCTGGCGAAGACCACCTACCATGTGGTTTCGGATGCCAATGCGGGCGACGCGGTGCTGCGCGGGAAGGTGGTCAGCCTGGAACTGACGCCGCTGTTGTTCCAGACGACGCCGGGGACGGCAGCGACGGCGACAACGCCTGCGACGGCATCGAGCGCGCAGGCCACGGCGATGCTCGTAACGATAAAATGCGAAGTAACGCTGACGGAGCGGGCCACGGACAAAGTGCTGTACCACACGGATAACTTCCTGTTTCGCAACGAATATCAACTGGCCACCAGCTTAAGCCCGGCGAACGTGCAGAGTTTTTTCCAGGAAGGTGATCCGGCGCTGGATCGGATGTCGCAGGATTTTGCGCGGCGACTGGTGGCGGCGGTGACGGAGAATTATTGATGGCGCGAACGTCCGCGGAAGAGTTACTGGAGCGGCTGGGAACGGGCAAGGCGATGGCGGCGCTGTTGCTGCTGGGCGACGAGCCGTATTTGCGGGACCGCTGCCGCGCGGAATTGATCGAGAAATATGTTCCGGAAGCGGCGCGGACCTGGGCGGTGTCGCGATTTTCGGCACAGCGGGGAGAGACGCAAGCGGCGCTGGACCAGGCACAGACACTGCCGATGCTTTCGCCGCGGCAGGTGGTCTTCCTGGAAGAAGCGGAAGCCATCGAAAAGCTGGGGGAGAAAAACCGCGAAGAGACTGTCGAAACGATTGCGGGGTATTTGGAGAATCCCGCGCCGTTCACTGTGCTGGTGCTGGAGGCCTCCGGGCTGGACCAGCGCATGAAGCTGGCGAAATTGCTGGCAGAAAAGGCGCTGGTAGTGGATGTGGGCGCGAGCGAGGACGATAAAGAGCGAATCGCGGCGGCTGTAGGGTTGGCGAAATCGCTGGCGAAGGAGCAGGGCATCGAGTTTGAGAAGGGCGCGGCGGAGGACCTGGCGGAGTTTGTCAGCGGCGACCTGATGCGGCTGAAGACGGAAGTGGACAAGCTGGCGACGTACGCCGCAGAGCGCCAGCGCGTGCGGCGCGAGGACGTGGCCGCGCTGGTCATCTCGGAAAAAACGACGACGATTTGGGAGGTCGCGGACCTGCTGGCGACGCGTCAGCCGAAAAAGGCGCTGGAGTTTCTGGAGCGCTTGCTGCGCGAGGGCGAAGAGCCGCCGATGATGGTGGGGGCGATGGCGTGGATGTACCGCAAGCTGATCGAGGCGAGCGAATTGCGCGGGGCGACGAACGGATGGCAGGCGGCGCGGGCGTTGGGGATGCGGCCGGAGCAGGCGGAGATTGCGTTGCAGAGCGCGCGGAAGACTTCGCGAGAACGCCTGCTGGAGGGGTTGAAGGCGCTGCAGAAGGCGGACGACCGGCTGAAGAGTGGGGGCGATGAACGTGTGGTGCTGGAGTTTTTGGTGGCAGGGCTGGCGGGATCGGCTGGGTAGGGTTGGAGGCACAGGAAGATTTTTCTGAACGACAGTCGTGCCGCAGTCCCTCCACCCCGGCGAAGCGCACGGGGCGCACAGAACGCGCTGCGCGGCCCGACGCGCCAAAAGGCGGCGCGGAAGAAAAGATCGGGCCGCTCCGGTCCCCTCGAAGCTCGGGGCAAGCGGGATGACAGGATTGGGGACGCGCCAAAAGGCGGCGCGGAAGAGAAAGTCGGGTCCCGCTTTGCGGGATCGGGATGACAAGTCTGGGTAAGCTGGAAGACTAATAGGGCATAAGGATGCTGAGGATCGTCGAGGGGGGAGGAACCCAAGACCCAGGCACACACTCCGTGCCTGGGGCACCCGGCAAGGGGAAAGCGTGAAGACACCAGTCCCCTTGGTGGGTGAACCGGCGAATGAGGTGGTTGGATCGGTGCGAAGCGGCGAGCTACTTGGCGGCTTTGGCTTTGACCTGGTTATAGGCCAGGGTGAGCCGGGACTTGTACCGGTTGGCGGTATTCTCGTGGAGCACGCCCTTGGTGATGGCCTGATCGATTGCGGAAACGGTGGGCTGCAGAAGATTCGCGGCGGCGGTGGCGTCTCCCGCGGTGATGGCGGTGCGCAGGCGCTTCATCATGGTGCGGACGCGGGTGCGGTTATTGCGGTTCACTTCGGCGCGTTGATTAGATTGTGCCGCGCGCTTTAGAACGGACTTCTTCTTCTTCTTGATTTTGGTAGGCTGACCCTGGGCCATCTATCGCTCCTTGTGCGTTATGCTCAAACTTCTAGTGTGAAGCGAGACGAATGCCTTTGTCAAACGATCCAAAAACGCTTTCGCAGGCGCCGCACCCGCTGACTCCGGCGCGGACCGGCACCATTCCGGCGATATCCTCGCAGGGCACGGCATCCGCGGGACAGCGGGAAAAGCTGTGCCTGCTGATCAACTCGCGAAACCCGATCATCACGGTGGAGACGAGCGAGGAACAGCGCTTCCTGGAACTGCTTTCCGCCACGGCGCAGGAGCTGAATGTGCCGCTGTATATCTGGAGCGTGACGGAAGGGCTGGGGAAGGCCGGGGGCGCGGCGCTCTACAATTCGGACCAGCCGGAGCAGGCGCTGGCCAACATCGCCACAATTCAAGGCGACGCGATTTTTCTGTTGAAGGATTTTGCCCGCTATTGCGACAACGACCGCATCAGCCGGAGGCTGCGCGATCTGGCCGATGGGTTCCGCGCGGGGCGGAGAGCCATCGTATTGCTGGCCGCGTCGATTCAATTGCCCGCGGAAGTGGCGGCGGATTCCGCGCCATACGAGTTGGGGTTGCCGGCGGCGGAGGAATTGCTGCCGGGGGTGAGATTCGTGCTGGCGGAAATCACTCGCGATCATGCGTTGCCCGTAACACTCGATTTGGCGGGCATCGGGCAAGTGGCGAAAAACCTGGTGGGCTTGCCGGAAGAAGAAGCGCTGCGGGTATTGCGGAAGTGCGTCATGGCGCGGAACAAGGTGGACGCGGGGCTGCTGGATGATGTGCTGGAAGCGAAGCGCGAGGCTTTGCGCACGGACGGGCTGCTGGAAACGGTGAAGCGCGACACTTCGTTCACCGACGTGGCGGGGCTGCAGGGACTGCGCGATTGGATCGGCAAGCGCAAGAGCGCGCTGACGCCGGAAGGGCAGCGTTTTGGCCTGGTGCCCCCGAAGGGCGTGCTCATCACGGGAGTGCAAGGCTGCGGGAAGAGCCTGGCGGCGCGCGCCGTGGCGGGAGAGTGGGGCTACGAACTGGCGCGGCTGGATGCCGGGGCGCTGTACGACAAGTTCGTGGGCGAGAGCGAGAAGCGGCTGAAGAAGGCGCTGGACCTGGCGCAGAAGATTTCTCCGGTGGTGCTGTGGATTGATGAGATTGAGAAGGCGTTTGCCTCCGCGGGGTCGAGCGGTGACGCGGACGCAGGACTTTCGCAGCGGCTGCTGGCCACGCTGCTGACGTGGATGCAGGACCGCGAGGGCGGAGTGTTTCTGGCGGCGACTTCCAACAACATCACGATTCTGCCGCCGGAAATGCTGCGCAAGGGGCGCTTCGACGAGATCTTTTTTGTGGATTTGCCGCGAGCGGAGGTGCGGGCGGCGCTGTTCAGCTTGCACCTGAAGAAGCGCGGGAGAGACGCCGCGGGCTTTGACGTGAACAAGCTGGCGGCGGCGACGGAAGGATTTTCCGGCGCGGAGATTGAGCAGGCTATCGTGGCGGGGTTGTACACCGCGTTTAACCGGAAGCAGCAGCTTTCGACGGATGTATTGCTGGAGGAGATTCACGCGACACAGCCGCTCAGCGTGACGAGGGCGGAGGAGATTACCGCGATTCGGGAGTGGGCGAAGAACCGGGCGGTGCCGGCGGATTGAGGGCGGGAGAAAGAAAAACCTTACACAGAGGTCGCAGAGATCACAGAGAAGAGCGGAGGGGAGAGACCCAAGAGCACAGACAGGAGTGTCTGTGGCACAGAGCTCGTAGAGAAGAGAAAAGCGGCGGAGGGATCCCTCCACTCCGGCCCGCAAACGGCGCGGGCCTCCGGTCGGGATGACAGTGTGGGTGATCCCGCGAACAGTGCGGCAAACTGGTTCCGACGAGGGAGTTGGCGTTGTGCCACGATCCCTCCACCCCGGCGAAGCGCACGGGGCGCACAAAACGCGCTGCGCGGCCCGACGCGCCAAAATGCGGCGCGGAAGAAAAAGTCGGGCCGCTTCGGTCGGGATGACAGTGAGGGAAACGGGGCGCGCGAGTCGGGCCGCTCGGGACACGATTACGGACAACTGACTGTTGCAGTGGACCCTGTGGATAGTGCCGTGATGGGGTGCAGCGGTGCTGCACCCCCTACGGGACGCGGGCGGGGCGAGAGATGGGGGCTACTTGTGCGCTTCGAAGGAAAGCGGGAAGTCGAAGACGAGGTCGCCGACGGGAACGCGCAGGGAAAGTTCGCGGGCGTTGGCGTCGCGGGCAAACCAGATCACTCCCGCGGCTTTCTGCTGGGGTGCGAGCGAACCGGCCTTCAGGGCAAGGGCGAGCGGATCGCCGGAGTCTTCGCGCGCGGCGGAGTTCTTCGCGGAGGCCAGGACCAAACGCTGGCTGAGATAATCCGGTGCAGCATTGGAGCGGTACGCCAAGTTTTGCGGTGAAGCGGAGCCACTTTCACGCAACACCACGGCGCTCGGAGAAGGCTCGGCGCTGGCGATCGTCCAAAGAGACTGATGGTTCACGGCGTGGGCGATCCTGGAGGGATTCTGCGCGGGCAGAAGCCGCAAGTTGGGCTGCAATTCATCCAGGGTGATGAGCGAGGGCAGCACAGCAAGATTCGCTCCGGTCTGATTGGAGATGGCGATGGAGGCGCGGAGTTTCCAGCCGGTGTCCTGGAGCGAGACCTGAACGGTGATGCCGTTGGCGGTGAGCGATTCGACGAGGCGGCCCTGGCTGAGGAACTGGTCGCAGCCGGGTGCGCCGGCGTTCCAGCGGGCCACGCCATTCACCGCGGTAGCCACAAGCGGATGGGCAGGCGCGCCGGAGTTGGCGGAACTCTTGCCCATGAACAGATACATGCGCGCGACGTAGCCTTCCTTGCCGTCGCTGGTGCGCACGCGCGCTGTATAGCCTTCGTCATCCGAGAGGACCGCGACATCACCGCCGCAAGTGAGCGTGGCGACGAGGCGCAGCGGAAGAGCCTGTTCGGCGTCCGCGGTCATGGGCACGCTGGGCATGCCGGAGCAACTGACCAGGGCGTGCGGTGGCTGAGCGGCGATTGCCAAATTGTTTTCCTCCGCGGCCATCGCGGGGAGACTCAACAACAGAGCCGCCGAGCCGAGCAGAATGTGTTTTGCGGATACGAACATGGCCTTGGCCTCCCTCATGAGATGCACACTTGAGTTTTCCACGCTGCAACATGAGTTTTCTCTTAGGCGCTGTGTTCGTCCATAGCTCTGGCGTACCAGAGGACAGGTAATCAGATCGCAACTGTACCTGGCGCTTGGTGTGAAACAAAAAGGACAGGTGGAACAAGGGAAAGCGAAAAGCGAAAAGCGAAAAGCAGCAGGACTCGCGGAATCGCCCTGCGCTACAAATTCAAGAGAAAGGCACCGGTCTAAAGACCGGCCACTACATAGGTTTGAGACTGGGCGCGGCGCCACCTCGGCGGAACTGTGGTTGTTACACGCGTGTAACTTGACCGGGGAGCGGGGGTGCGCTACGTTGAATGGAGTTTCTCCGTGTTTGGGCTGCGACGCGGCCTGAAATTTTCAGGGGGACTCCCATCGGCCACCCGTTCCGTACGACAGAGCAACCTTCCAACTGGATGAGACGCACGATACACATTACCGGGAAAATTGAACCCTTCTTTGGCACCCTGGACGAGAATCTGCGGCTGCTGGAGAACTCGCTGCAGGTACGCACGAATCTGCACGACACGCGATTGACGGTGGAGGGCGAGCAGGACAGCGTGGACCAGGCGGTGCGGATCGTAGAGGAGTACAACCACCTGACGCGGCACGGGCGGATGCTTTCGAGCACGGAGGTGAAGTCGCTGATGCGCGTGGCCACGGAAGAGCCGCATGAATCGCCGCGCGGCATGTTCGAGCACGGGCGCACGCGGTCGTTCGGGAAGAAGACGGTAACACCGAAGACTGCCGGCCAGAAGCGGTACATGGAAGAGATCGAAACGCACGACATGACGTTCGGGTTCGGGCCAGGCGGCACGGGGAAAACCTACCTGGCGGTGGCCATGGCGGTGAGCGCGCTGCTGACCAAGCAGATGAACCGCATCATCCTGGCGCGGCCGGCGGTGGAAGCAGGCGAGCGGCTGGGCTTCCTGCCGGGCACGCTGCAGCAAAAAATCGATCCGTACATGCGGCCGCTGTACGACGCGCTGTACGACATGCTGGACGCGGACAAACTGGAGCGTTTTCTGGAGAAGGGCATCATCGAGGTGGCGCCGCTGGCGTTTATGCGCGGGCGAACGCTGAATGATTCGTTCGTGATTCTGGACGAAGCGCAGAACACCACCAGCGAGCAGATGAAGATGTTCCTGACGCGGCTGGGCTTCAACTCCAAGGCGGTGATTACGGGCGACGTGACGCAGATTGATTTACCCACGGGGAAGAAGTCCGGGCTGGTGGAGGCCATGGAGATTTGCGGGCGCATACCGGGAATCAGCGTGGTGCAGTTCGGGGAAAAGGATGTGGTGCGGCACAACCTGGTGCAGCAGATCATCCGGGCGTACGAGGGATTTGACGGCTCCCATGCGCAGCGGGCGGGGAATGGGAAGGCCATGGTTTCGGCGAGGGATCCGGAAAAAACCGGGCAAGCAAATAGTTGATTGGGATGACACTGAATCGACGCAACCGCAAGGCCTCGATGGCGGAGCGCGGCGTCGCCGCAATTGAAAATCACCAGCGCGCGGTGCGCGTGCAGGTGCGGCCCCTTGAATTATTTCTGCAACGCGTAAAAGATGAACTGGGCCTGCGGGGCGATTGCGTGGCCGTGCGCCTGATCCGGGATGGAGAGATGGCGCGGCTGAATGCAAAGTATCGCGGGATAAAACGGACCACGGATGTGCTGTCGTTTCCGGATGAGGAAAAGCGCGAGCCGGAGTTGCACGGAGATCCGAAGCGAAGGCATCGCAGGGCGTTTCTGGGTGACATTGCGATTTCGCCGGTGGTGGCGCGGCGCAACGCGCGCGCGCTGGGACGCAAACTGCCGGAGGAACTGCAGGTCCTGATCCTGCATGGGGTCTTGCACCTTTTGGGGTACGATCACGAGGCCGATCGCGGCGAAATGGAAGATGTGGAAATGCGGCTGCGGCGGCGATTGGGGATTGGCTGAAGATGCTACTGTGGGTATTTGTCGGCAGCGTGCTGGTGCTGGCACTGGGCCTGCCGATTTTCTCTTACCTGGCGCTGATCTACCGCGAACTGGGGCGGATGGCGACGGGGCGCGTTCACGAGCACCTGGAAATTTTTGAAGCGGAGATCGAGCCGAAGCTGAACATCAACCGGCGGAGCGGCGGGCGAACGTTCCGCATCCTGGGACATTTCTGGCTGGCGTTTGTGGTGCTGGAGACGACGCGGGCGGTGGTCTATCTGGTGCCGAACCGCTGGGAGGCGGGGCTGCAGTTTCTGGTGTTCCTGTCGCTGGAAGTGGTCCTGCTGATGCACTTCATTCCGGATGTGCTGTTGTACCGGACGACGGGGCGATGGCTGCTGCCGCTGCTGCCCGTGGTTCGCATGGCGATGTGGCTGGTTTGGCCGGTGCGCGTGTTTCTGGAAGGCACGGAATCGCTGGTGCGGATTTCAGAGCAGGAAGTGGAGCGCACCGACGAGCAGCGCACGGAAGAGGGCATCGAGGCGCTGGTGGAAGTGGCGGAAGAAGAAGGCATCATCGAGCCGGAGCAGGCGGACTTGATCGAGCAGGTGGTGGAGTTCAGCGACAAGCGGGTGCGCGAGGTGATGACACCGCGGCCGGATGTGGTGGCGATGCAGGCGGACGCCACGCTGGAAGAGATGCACGCGCGGTATGTGGAGACGAAGTTCGCGAAAATGCCAGTGTACGAGAAATCGCTGGACGACATCATCGGGGTGGTACATGCACAGGACCTGTTGCAGATTGCCGATACCGATTTGCCGAAGCGCAAGGTGAGGGAACTGGCGCGGCCGACGCTGTTTGTACCGGAAACAAAGCTGGGCTCGGACCTGCTGCGGGAGATGCGGCAGAAGGACCAGGCGCTGGTGGTGGTGATTGACGAGCACGGCAGCGTGGCGGGCATCGCGACGGTGGAAGATCTGGTGGAAGAGATTGTGGGCGAGAGCGGCGCCGAGGCGATGCAGCCCGCGCCGGATGCGGTGCGGGAGCCGGATGGCAGCCTGGTGCTGCGCGGCAGCATGACGATTTCGCATGTGGAGGAGTTGCTGGGCGTGCGCTTCGGCGATGAATCCGACGGGACGGTGACGACGATTGCGGGTTTGCTGAGTCATGTTTCCGGAAAAGTGCCCGCGCCGGGAGACAAGGTCGATTTGGAAGGGTTCCGCTTTGAAGTGGTGGAAGCGAACCAGCGAAAAGTTTTGCGGCTGCGCGCACGGCATTTGCCGGCGGCGGCTACGCCAGCGCGCAAGTGATCGTTGACGGGTGAGCGGTTAGAGAGCGGAAGAAAGAAGAATCGTGGAAAAAATAGCAGAGACAGCCGGGGAAGAGAAGAAGCGGCGGGCGGGGTTTGTGGCCATCGTGGGGCGGCCGAATGCGGGGAAGTCCACGCTGCTGAACCGGTTCGTGGGGCAGAAGGTGGCCATCGTCACGTCCAAGCCGCAGACCACGCGCAACCGCATTCAGGGGATTGTGACGCAGCCGCGGGGGCAGGTCGTGTTCATTGACACGCCGGGTGTGCATGAAGCCGATTCGGCGTTGAACCGGCAGATGATGCGCGAAGTGGCGGCGGCGCTGGAAGGGATTGACGTGTTGTTGCTGATGGTGGATGCCATCCGGGCGCTGCCGCATGAGGATACCCTGCTGCTGGAGAAGGCCAAGCGGTTTGAAGGGAAGACCATCCTGGCGTTGAACAAGATCGACCGCATACCGAAACCGAAGTTGTTGCCGCTGATGGATGCGTTCTCGAAAGCGTTTCCGTTCGCCGCGCTGATGCCCATTTCCGCGCTGAGGGGCGACGGTTGCGAAGAGTTGCTGGAGGAAGTTTTCAAGAATCTGCCGGAAGGGGAGCCGTTTTTCCCCGAGGATCAGATTACGGACCAACCGGAGCGTTTCCTGGCCAGCGAAATTATTCGCGAAAAGGCAATCCAGTTGACGTACCACGAGGTGCCGCACGCGCTGGCCGTGATCGTGGACAAGTTCGAGGAGACACCGAAGATCCTGCGGATTGAAGTGACCATGCACGTGGAGCGCGATTCGCAGAAGAAAATCCTGATCGGGCATAAGGGAGACATGCTGAAGCGGATCGGGACGCAGGCGCGGAAGGAACTGGAGAGCCTGCTGGGAACGAAGATTTATCTGGGGCTGTTCGTGAAAGTAATGCCGAACTGGCGCGAAAATCCGATGCAGGTGCGGGAATTGAATTGGCACACACAACTGGAAGGGTTGATAGAAGAGCAGGGGAAGAAAAAAGACGAGTGAGCGCGAAGCGCTGAGAGGCTCAAGTTTCGCGAGTGGCTACGATGTAAAGTTATGCGGAGGCTGGCTGAATATGTGCGACTAGTGCCATTCCAACTTGTTGCCACGAATGTCGGCCCGCCAAGAAGCGAGGCGTGGTTTGAGATAGCGCCCTGCGCGTCCCGTTTTCAGGTAGCGCTCTCGCCGGCGGGTGTTGTCCATGCTCCCCCCTCCTAGTAGATCAGACCCAAGGGGCGGTGATGGGCGGTGGAATGCACTAAGCCTGAGTTGTGTTTCTGCAACCGCGCTCGCAAGTCGCCGGTGCCGGCGAGGTAGAATCTCCCATCCTGCTCGCTCAACAAAACGCAGCAGTAATTCATCCAACCTCCCAGCCATTTGGCCAAAATGGTTGGAACGGCACTGGCGCCGCAAAAGAGCGTCACCAGCCGGAGCTGCTGGAGGCGCCGTAACCGCCGAAGTTCCAGCGTACCCCGACCGTGGAATAAAGGCCGTATGGGCCGGCCGAATTGAGGTCGGCGGGGCCGAGGTTTTTGCTGTAGCGTCCCAGCCAATCCACCTGGTGTTGCACGAAACGAAATTCGAAGCGGCGTGGCAGCTTGAAGCCGACGCCGATGGAACGGTCGTAGACCATGGGTTCCATGGAGTAGGTGTATTTGAGTTGCGGGATATTGTTGCCGAAGGTGAATGTAGGATCGAAGAAAAAGAAGAGGTGGCGGACAAAGGTGCGGTTGAGGGGCTGAAGTTCGACGTAGCCGCTGAGGAAATAACGGCCATAGGCAGTGCACTGGGAATCGGCGCCGCCGGCCGAGGAGGGTTGCGGGAAGGCGCAGCGGCCGAGGTCAGGCTCGTTGTGCGGGGGGGCGAGATCGAAATCAACGTGGCCGCGAATCCAATTGTGGGGAAACCAGGCCGCGGGTTTTGGCTGGGCGGAAGAGCTGACATTTACAGCAGGCGGCGTGGTTTGCGCAAGAACGGAGAGGGATACGGGGCTCAAGAAAAGAAACGAAAGCAGCAAGAGTTTTTTCAAGCTACTCCTCCAAAGGAAGATAAGGATTAAGAGTGCGCATCGAAAGGCCCGTCAACAAAAAAAGGCCGCCTGCAGGACGGGACCGCGAGCCGTCTACGGCGGAAGAATCAGAGTGCGTTGAGATGATACGTCCGTCGCAAGCTTCGAGTGTAAGGGCATTTTACAACAAAGTGCGGCGGCGGATGGCGAGGATTTCTATTCCGGCGCGGCAATGCCCAGGGACTTCATTTTGCGGTAGAGGTGGGAGCGTTCGAGGCCGAGGGCGGAAGCGGTTTGCGTCATGTTCCAGCGATGCTCCTGAAGTTTGCGAAGGATGAATTCGCGCTCATAGGCGCTGCGGGCCTCGTGCAACGTGGAGTAAGGGTGCTGCGGGCTTTCGGCGACGCCGCGGAAGAGTTCGGGCGGAAGATGGTGCGGCTCAATGCGCGCCTGCGGGCAGACAATCACTAGGCGCTCCACCAGGTTCTTTAGCTCGCGGACATTTCCGGGCCAGGGGTAGCGCAACAGGACCTCCATGGCGCCTTCGCTAAGCTCGCGGGTGCGCTTGCCGTATTCCGCGCTGAATCCGTTCAAGAAGAAGCGCGCGAAGACCGGGATGTCCTCCTTGCGGTCGCGCAGGGGCGGCACAAAAAACGGGATGACATTGAGGCGATAGAAGAGATCCTGGCGGAACGCGCCATTGGCGATTTCTTTTTCAAGGTTTTTGTTGGTGGCGGCGAGGACGCGAACGTCAACGTTCAAGGCTGCGTTGGAGCCGATGCGCTCGATGCGCTGCTCTTCCAGAACGCGCAGGACCTTCGCTTGCGTGCGCAGGCTCATGTCGCCGACTTCGTCCAAAAAGAGCGTGCCGCCGTCGGCCTTCTGAAACTTGCCGATTTTGTCCTCGCTGGCACCGGTGAAACTCCCCTTGATATGGCCAAAGAGTTCGGACTCGATTAACTCCTCGGGGATCGCGGCGCAACTTACTTCCACGAAGGGGCCGCGATTGCGGAGGCTGCCGGCATGCAGGGCGCGTGCGACGAGTTCCTTCCCGGTGCCGCTCTCGCCATAAATGAGTACGCGGCCGTTGGTGGGAGCGGTGACGGCAATCTGCTGGCGCAAGGCTTTCATGGGGACGCTGTCGCCGATGACCTGGAAGCGCTGGCTGAACTCGCTGCGCAATACCAGGTTCTCCTCCTGAAGGCGGCGCTGCTGGATGGCATTGCGGACGAGGACGACGACTTTTTCGAGGGAGAGCGGCTTTTCGATGAAGTCGAAGGCGCCAAGTTTCGTGGCGCGCACGGCGGCTTCGATGTTGCCATGGCCGGAGATCATGATGACCGCGGGCGCATCGGGAATGTTGCGGATGCGGCTGAGGGCTTCCATGCCGTCGATGCCTGGCAGCCAGATATCCAGAAGAACGACGTGCAGGTCGCCGGCGGCGATGCGGTCCAGAGCTTCTTCGGCGGAGCCCACGGCTTCCACGGAGTAATGTTCGTCGCGCAGGATGGAGGCGAGCGATTCGCGGATGCCCGCCTCATCGTCCACGATCAGGATTTTGTGCGCCGTGCTCATGAATCGCTATCCATTCCAGAACGCTCTGCCGGGGCCGCGGTGGAAAGCTCGGCGACGGGCAGTTCGATCAAAAAGCGCGAACCGACGGGACGATTGTCCTCCACGCGGAGGGAGCCGCCGTGCTCGGAGATGATGCGCGCGGCAATGGCCAGGCCCAAGCCAGTGCCGCGTTCCTTGGTGGAAAAATGCGGCAGGAAGAGCTTGTCCTTGTCCTGCGGGGAGATGCCGTGGCCCGTGTCGGAAACCGCAATTTCAATGGTATCGGAATCCGAGCGCAAATGGGTGGCGACGGTGATTTCGCGGCAGGGCGAGTCCTCGAGGGCTTCGGCGGCGTTGTCAATCAAGTTGACGATGACGCTGCGGAGGAGCGGGCCATCGGCGCGCACGGCGGGGAGATGATCCTCGAAGGATGTTTTCAGGGTGATGCCGTCGAGGCGACCGGCGAAGACCTGCACGGCTTCGTTCACCGTGGTGTTGGTATCGGTGGGCAGGAGCTTCGCGGTGGGGAAGCGCACGAACTGGGAGAATTCGTTCACCAGGGCGGAGAGGGTGGCGACTTCGCGTTCGATGAGGCTGGCGCATTCCTGGGCGATGCGCGCGAGATCGGGATCCTTGGGCGCTTCGGAAGCGCCGGCGCGGCGCTCCAGTTGGTGGCGCAGGCGCTGCGCGGAGAGTTGGATGGGCGTGAGCGGATTCTTGATCTCGTGCGCGATGCGGCGGGCGACTTCCTGCCAGGCGGCCGATTTCTGCGCGCGGAGAACTTCCGTGAGATCGTCGAAAACCAGCACGAAGCCGGAATTGGCTTTGCGCGGGCCCAGGGAACTGACGGTGATGGCGAGATGGAGCACGCGGCCGCCAACCACGAGTTCAACCTCGCGCGAAACGACGCCCATGCGCAGAGAACGACGCATCAGGTGCTGGAGGATGCGGCCGGCTTCGGGCCCCAGGAGGAGTTCGAGGGAAGCAATTTCGCGGGCGGCCACGCCGAACATCTTGTTGACCGCGGTGTTAGTGCGCAGGATGTTGCCGTCGGCGTCGAGGGAGATGACGCCGGCGGGAATGTTCTCGAGCACAGTTTCCATCAACTGGCGTCGGCGCTCGAGTTCCTGAACGGCTTGCTGTAGGTTGCGGGTAAACTCGTCAATCTGGGTACGGTTGTCGCGCAACTGCGTGGTCATGGTGTTGAAGGAGCGGACCAGCCTGCCAAGTTCGTCCTGCACTTGTTCCGGCACTTGATACTCGAAATTGCCGGCGGAAACCTCGCGGGTGCCCTCGGCGAGGGCCTGAATGGGCACGGTGACCTGTTTGGCGAGGAACAGGGCGACCCAGGTGGCGGCGGAAAGAACGAGGACCGTAAAGAAAAAAAGAATCAGGAGCATCTGGCGCTTGAGGGTGCGCAAGTTCTGCTTCTCGTTCTCGTATTCCCTGGTTTGCGCCTGGATGCTGTTCCAGCGCCTCACGAAGTCGGGGCTGGTCCGATAGGCGGCCACGAGCGTGCCGGTTTCTTCGGCGTTGAGCGCAACCGGAACGCGCGCGGCAAAGTAGCTCTTGTCCTTGGCCTGCCAGATTTCTACGCCGCTGGGCAGGACGCGCTGCGGGGAACCCGGAACGCCGCTCACGCTGCAAAGTTCCTTGGAGCGGTCCTCATTCTGGTCGTCGCAGGTGACGCCGCCGCGGAGCAGCTTGCCCTTGGAATCGAAGACCCAGACGGCGTCCAGGCCTGTGGCGAAAGCATGCTGGAGGAACGCGTCCGGAGACTCGCCGAGGTGCGTGGCCGCCTGATATCCCAGCGTGTGCAAACGAGGGAGGGTGCTCCGGCCGAAATCGTTCAGCAGCTTTTGCGTTTCTTCCGAGGCAATTTCGAGGGGGCGGGGGAACCAGCGTCCCAGGGTGCGATTCAGCAGGGAATAGCTGACGAAAAACATGAAGATGACTGGAAGGAGGGAGACGGCCATGGCGCCCAAAACCATCTTGGTTTTGAAGCGCGCCCCAAGCTGCTCCTTGCTGCGTTCGGCCCACAACCGGACGATGCTGCGCGTGAGGATGAGTCCAAAGATGAGAAGCGCGGCGGTAATGAAACAAGAGACCGCATAGAGGGCCATGAGCTCGCGCCAGGAGCGCGGTTCGATGGGCACGTCAAGCGAGCCCATGGTGAAGACGGCGGCCAGGAGGAGCGTCACCAGAATGCCGCCAATCACCAGACGCGTGTGCGACTTGGGCTTTGGAGGGGTCACGGGGCGGCCTCGAGTGATGGAGGAAGAAATGGCTTAAGGGCGCAGCCTTCGCAAAGCGGCGCGCGGGCGCGGCAGAAGTCTTTGCCGGTACGCACGATCAGCCCATGGTATTCGTTGAAGAGGGCGGCGCTGGGAGGCAGGCTGTGCTCAAATAGAGCGCGAATTTCCTCGTAGGAGTGTTTGCCTTGGGCAAGATGGTGGCGCTCCAGAATGCGCCGGGTATAAGCGTCAACCACGAACACGGGATGCTTCCCGGCATAGAGGAGGATGGAATCGGCGGTTTCGGGGCCGATGCCGTGAACGGCGAGGAGTTGCTCCCGGAGAACGGCGGTGGACGTGCGAAACATTTTCGTAAGCGAACCCTGGTGGGCAGCCCGGAGAAAACGTACGAAGGCTTTCAGCTTGCGCGCTTTCTGGCGGAAGTAGCCGGAGGAGCGAATCAGGCGGGCCAGGCGGGCGGGGGAGACGCGCTCGATGGCGACGGGGGAGAGCAACTTCTTGCGGCGGAGATTGCGGATGGCGCGCGCGACGTTGGTCCAACTGGTGTTTTGCGTAAGGATTGCGCCAACGATGACTTCGAAGCGGGTTCTTCCCGGCCACCAGTGTTGCGGACCGTAAGCCCGGAACAATGCGTCATAGTAAGATTGCAAGACGTGCGGGGTCTGCAGCACAGCCGCGGGGACCTGGTGGCGCAGGGGTTTCGCGCCGGACGGCGCAAACTGTCCGAGGATTGGCAAAACGCGGTGTGCAGACATCTCCTTTGCAAGATAGCCACGCCATGGGAGCAAGTCAAGAAAGAGGCACTGTCCCGTGGCGCGGGGGCCTGTTCGCGGGGACAGGTATTAGCCAATTCACAACGGTGGTTCAAAATCGAACGACATGGAGTGCGCCGCTTTGCTATGTTGAGCGGTAGGAGCTTCGGATTCAGGGAGTGCTACGGATGTCCGTCCGTTTGGGCGAAATACTGTTAAAGGAAAGCCTTATCACGCAGGACCAGCTCGATAAGGCGCTGGAATTTCAGCGCTCGAATGGTGGCAAGCTGGGGAGCTGCCTGGCGAAGATGGGCTATATCACCGATGATGACATCACCGGTGTGCTTTCGCGGCAATACGGCGTACCGTCCATCAACCTGAAGTATTACGAAATCGATCCCAACGTAATTAAGTTGATCCCGCAGGACACCGCGCTGCGCTATCAGGTGGTGCCGCTGTCCCGCGTGGGCTCCGTGCTGACCATCGCGATGACGGATCCCACGAACGTGTTCGCGATGGACGACATCAAGTTCATGACCGGGTTCAACGTGGAGCCGGTGGTGGCGTCGGAATCGGCGATCGGCGAAGCCATCACGCGGTTCTACGGCGGCGGCGCCTCCAGCCACGAAGAACTCAGCAACCTGATGAAGAATCTGGTGGACGAAGACCAGGAACTGGAGCTGGCTGCCGAAGAGCAGGAGCTGGACGCAACGGCGCTGGAGAGAGCCGCCGAAGAGGCGCCCATCATCAAGCTGGTGAACCTGATCCTGACGGATTCGGTGAAGCGGGGCGCGAGCGATATTCACGTGGAGCCGTACGAGAACGAGATGCGGGTGAGGTTCCGCGTCGACGGGGTGCTGCAGACGGTGATGAATCCGCCGCTGAAGCTGCGCGATGCCATGACCAGCCGCTTGAAGATCATGGCGAAGCTGGACATCGCGGAAAAGCGGCTGCCGCAAGACGGCCGCATCATGATCAAGTACAAAGTCGACGGTCGAAAAAAGGAACTGGACTTCCGCGTGTCCTCGGTGCCCACGCTGTTCGGCGAAAAGATCGTGCTGCGGTTGTTGGACAAGGAAAACCTGCGGCTGGACATGACCAAGCTGGGTTTCGAGCCGGAGTCGCTGAAGAAATTCGAGCGCAACATTTTGCGGCCCTATGGCATGGTGCTGGTGACCGGGCCCACGGGATCCGGCAAAACGAATACGCTGTACTCCTCGGTGTCCCGGCTGAATCAGGTGGAGACGAACATCATGACCGCGGAGGACCCCGTGGAGTTCCAGTTGGCGGGGATCAACCAGGTGCAGATGAAGGAGCAGATCGGGCTGAACTTCGCGGCGGCGTTGCGCGCCTTCCTCCGGCAGGACCCCAACATCATCCTGGTGGGAGAGATTCGCGACTTCGAGACGGCGGAAATCGGGGTAAAGGCGGCGTTGACCGGGCACCTGGTGCTCTCGACGCTGCACACGAACGATGCGCCCTCGACCATCAGCCGTTTGATGAACATGGGCATAGAGCCCTTTTTGGTCGCGACTTCCGTCAACCTGATTTGCGCGCAGCGCCTGGTGCGGCGCATCTGCGTGAATTGCAAGGAAGAACTGGAAGTGCCGGAACAGGCGCTGATTGACGCCGGGTATTCGCCCGAGGAAGCCAAAACAACCAAGATTTATCACGGCAAGGGATGCTCCACGTGCAATAAGGGCGGGTACAAAGGGCGCACGGGTTTGTATGAAGTGATGGAGATCAACGACGAACTGCGCGAGCTGATCCTGGTGGGCGCTTCGGCCCTGGAATTGAAAAAGAAAGCGATCGAACAGGGAATGATCACGTTGCGGCGAAGCGGGTTGATCAAAGTCGCGGCAGGCATGACAACGATGGAAGAGGTTCTGAGAGAAACGGTTTTATAGTCCGGAGAGGATGCGACCATGGCAGGCATAACACTGAGCGAACTGCTCAAAAAGATGATCGAAATGGGAGGCAGCGACCTCCACATCACGACGAACAGCTCGCCACGGGTGCGCGTGCACGGCAGGTTGCGTCCGCTGGACATGCCTGCGCTGACGGCGGCGGACACGAAATCGCTGGCGTACAGCGTGCTGACGGATGCGCAGAAGCACCGCTTCGAGGAAAACCTGGAGCTGGACTTCTCGTTCGGGTTGAAAAACCTGGCGCGCTTCCGCGGCAACGTTTTCAATCAACGGGGCGCGGTGGCGTCGGTCTTCCGTACGATTCCCTGGGAGATCAAGGGGTTCGACGCGCTGGGATTGCCGCCGGTGGTCAAGGGTCTTTGCGACAAGCCGCGCGGGCTGGTGCTGGTGACCGGTCCGACGGGCTCCGGCAAGTCCACGACGCTGGCCGCCATGCTCGACAAGATTAATGCCGAGCGTGAAGAGCACATGATCACGATCGAGGACCCCATCGAGTTTCTGCACAACCACAAGAAGTGCCTGGTGAACCAGCGCGAGGTACACTCGGATACGCATTCGTTCGCCAACTCGCTGCGCGCCGCCCTGCGTGAAGACCCGGACGTTGTGCTTATCGGAGAAATGCGCGACCTGGAAACGATCGAATCGGCGCTGCGCATCGCGGAAACCGGCCATTTGACGTTCGCGACGCTGCACACCAATTCCGCGGTCTCCACCATCAACCGTATTATCGACGTGTTTCCAGCGCACCAGCAGCCGCAGATTCGCGCGCAGCTCTCCATGGTGCTGGAAGGGATCCTTTGCCAGGCCCTGTTACCGCGTTCCGACGGGCGTGGGCGGGTGATGGTGATGGAGGTGCTCATACCGACGCCGGCCATCCGCAACCTGGTTCGCGAAGACAAGATTCACCAGATTTATTCGGCGATGCAGACGGGCACGGGGCAGACCGGGATGCAAACATTTAACCAGGGGCTGGCCAACGCGTATTTCGCCAAAATCATCACTCTGGACATGGCGTTGTCGCGTTCGTCGAATCCGGACGAGCTGCAGGACATGATCACCCGCGGGGTGGCGTCGACGCCGACCGCGGGGAAGACCACCTTTGGGAAGATGCCGGTTGGGGCTAAGCACTGAGAGATTGCATCGGAGAATGGGGTTTCGGAAGTTCGGAAAACTTTTTGACCGCTGAGGAGGAGAAACTATGCCGGTCTTTACTTATCGGGGAACAAATCGAACGGGTGCGTCGGTCGCGGGCGAAATGACGGCCAGCAGCAAGACGGAGCTGCAGAGCCTGTTGCGGCGCCAGCAGATCACGCCGACGAAGATGTCGGAGAAGGGCAAGGAGTTCAACTTGCCGACCTTCGGCGGGGGCGTCAATGCGAAGGAGCTGGCCGTTTTTACTCGCCAGTTCTCGGTCATGATTGATGCCGGCTTGCCGCTGGTGCAGTGCCTGGAAATTCTCTCGAGCCAGCAGGAGAACAAGACCTTCCAGAAGGTGCTGACGGGCACGCGCTCGGCGGTGGAAGGCGGGAGCACGCTCTCCGCGGCCATGAAGCAATACCCGAAGGTCTTCGATGCGCTGTACAGCAACATGGTGGAAGCGGGGGAGACCGGCGGTATTCTGGACACCATTCTGCAGCGCCTCTCGACGTACATCGAAAAGAACGTGAAATTGCAGCGCGCGGTGAAGTCCGCCATGGTCTACCCGATCGGTGTTTTGACCATCGCGGGGGGCGTCATCATCCTGCTGTTGTGGAAGGTGGTGCCGGTGTTCGCGACGCTGTTCGCAGGCATGGGCGTGGATTTGCCGTTGCCCACGAAGATCGTGATTGCGGCCAGCCATTTCGTTGGCAGCATCTTTGGGTTGTTGCTCGTGGTGGGGGCGGTGGCCATCATTATCGGTTTGAAGGTGTGGCACGGCACACCGCAAGGACGCTTCGTCATTGATACGGTGATCCTGAAGCTGCCGGTACTGGGCATCCTGATGCGGAAGATCGCCGTGGGGCGGTTCACGCGGACATTGGGTACATTGATCGCGAGCGGCGTCCCGATTCTGGAAGGCCTGGACATTACCGCGAAGACCTCTGGAAACGCGGTGGTCGAAAGGGCCTTGAACAGGGTGCGGAAATCGCTGGAAGAAGGCAAGTCGCTCACCGAACCACTCAGGGAATCGGGAGTATTCCCGGGCATGGTGACGCAGATGATCGCGGTGGGCGAACAGACCGGCGCGATGGACGCGATGCTGCAGAAGATCGCGGACTTCTACGAAGATGAAGTGGACGCGGCGGTGAAGGACCTGCTGACCGCTCTGGAACCCATCATGATCGTCTTCCTCGGCACCGTGGTCGGCGGTGTGGTCATTTCCATGTACCTGCCGCTGTTCACGTTGATCGGCAAACTGGCCTCGGCGCACTAAGCGGAGTGCTTCTTCGGAAAAGGAGGACAGGAGGTTCGCCCCTGTCCTCCTTTTTCTGTTTAAGATGAAGGATGAGGAAAGCGGGGGCCGCTTCCCCAGCGCACATTTATGGAACAGACGTTCAATCGGCGTGAGTGGCTGGAATGGCTGACGCGCGTGCGCCTGTTAATGATCGCGCTGATCCTGGGTGTGGGCGTGGTGTGGCCGCAGTATGTGCCGTCCAGCGGCTCGCCGCGCTACTTCCTGCCCATCATCATTCTGTGGATTACCATCGGCATCCTGCACCTGATCCTGGTGCGTTTGCTGCCGGCGACGTTCTGGTTCGGCGCGATCCAGGTGTTCTGCGATGTGGGGATGATTACGGGAATCGTTTACGCCACGGGATTGCAGGACAGCAACTTCACCTCGCTGTACCTCCTGGTGATCATCGTCGCCAGCATCCTGTTCACGCGGCGGATGGCGTTCGTAACCGCGATGCTGTGCCTGGCGTCGCTCGCGCTGGTGCTCTTTCTTGTGGACGCTGGGAGGTTGCCACGAACTTCGATCGCGGCTCCTTCGGTGGAGACGCTGCGGTTGTGGTTTCTGAGCAATACGTTTGGATTTCTCGCGGTGGCTTATTTGGCGAGCCTGCTGGCGTATTCCCTGCGCCGCAAAAGTACGGAACTGGAACAGAAACGCGAAGAACTGCTGGAACTGCAGGATTTTACGGCGGACGTCATTCATTCCATGCGCGGCGGCCTGGTCACCACGGATATGGAAGGGCGCGTGGTGCTGATTAACCGCACCGGGGAAGAAATTCTGGGGCGAACGTTCGCGGAACTGCGCGGACGGGATCTGCGGGAGGTCAGCGAGGAATTCTGGCTGCCGGACATGACGGCGCTCCCGGAAAAGCTTTCCCTGCGGCGTGAGATTGAGGTGCGAGCGGGCGGCGGGCAGCGCCGATTCCTGGGTATATCGGTTTCGCCGCTGCGAACCCGGGATCCGGCGCGGAGCGGGTATGTATTCAACTTTCAGGACTTGACGGAATTGCGGCGCCTGGAAAAGGAAGTGGCCACGAAGGAGCGCATGGCGGCGGTAGGGCGGCTCTCCGCGGCAATTGCACACGAAATACGGCAGCCGCTGACGGCCATGGCGGGGGCGGTGAAGGAGTTGGGGCGCTTGGTGCCGCTGGAGGAAGACGAGAAGCGCCTGGTGAACATTGTCAGCCGGGAATCGGAGCGCTTGAATCACATCATTACGGACTTCCTGAACTACTCGCGGGACAAATCCTACGTCTTTCAGGAAGCGGATGTGCGCGCGCTGCTGGACGAAACGCTGCTGCTGATGGAGAGAAAGCCCGGCGTTGGAAATAAATTTCACATCCAGCGGGCGTTCAACGGGGAAGCGCGCAAGGTGCTGGTGGATGCGGACAAGATCAAGCAGGTATTCTGGAACCTCTGCGACAACGCGTTGCGCGCCATGCCCGAGGGTGGAACCTTGACCGTGGGGATGGAGCGGATTCCCGATTGGCTGCGCATCTCCTTCCGGGACACCGGCATTGGCCTGGACCCGCAACAACGCACCAAGATCTTCGAACCGTTGCAATCCACTTTTGAGGGAGGCACGGGGCTGGGGCTGGCGATCGTTTACCAGATCGTGCAAGCGCACAGCGGACGGATTTCGGTGATCAGCGAAAAAGACAAAGGGGCGGAATTCGTGGTTGAACTTCCGCTGGTGGAGTGAAGAACTATGCAAGCGACGAAAATCGCTGCGAAAGAAGCGGGCCGCGAGATGGTGCACATCCTCGTCGTGGATGACGAGAAGTCCATCTGCGAACTGCTGGAGATCACCTTCCGCAAGGAAGGCCACCGCGTGGAGATTGCCAACAGCGTGGAGGCCGCCAGACGGAAGCTGGAAGGTTCGCTCTATGACATGATCATTTCCGATGTGCGCATGCCGGGCGAGACGGGCGTGGAACTGCTGCGCTACGCGCGAGAGGTTGCCCCCGACGCTTATTTCGTGCTGATCACCGGCGTGCCGACGCTGGAAACGGCGATTGCCGCCGCGAACGAAGGCGCGAATCGGTATGTGATCAAGGACCACGATCTGGTGGCACAGTTGCGCGTAGCGGTGCACGAAGTCGCGGAAAAACTGAAATGGAAGAATGAAGCCGGTTACCTGCGGCGGGAATTGCGCCGGCTGACCGGTCTGGACAACATCATCGGGCAAAGCCCGAATATGCGCGCGATCTTCGATCTCATCCAGACCGTGGCGCCACAGACGAGCCGCGTGCTGATTACAGGGGAGAGCGGCACGGGCAAGGAACTGGTGGCGCGGGCCATTCACGAGAACAGCGCGAGGTCACATGCTCCGTTCATCACCATCAACTGCGGAGCGTTCCCGGAGACGCTGCTGGAGTCGGAACTATTCGGCTACACCAAGGGCGCGTTTACGGGCGCCAACGAAAACCGGCGCGGATTGTTCCAGGCGGCGCACGGCGGAACGCTGTTCCTGGATGAGATCGGCAACATGGATCAGGCGATGCAGGTGAAGCTTTACCGCGTGCTGCAGGAAGGAAAGGTGCGGCCGCTGGGGAGCACGGAAGAATTGGACGTGGATGTCCGCGTGATTGCGGCAACCAACAGGGATTTGGAGAAGGCCATTGCCGCCGGGGAGTTCCGCGAAGATTTGTTCTACCGCTTGAGCGTGATTCCGATTCACGTACCCTCTTTGCGGGAACGCCGGGATGACATTCCCATGTTGGCGCGCCATTTTCTGGAGCGCTTCCGAAAGTCCATGGAAAAGCCGGTGGAAGGCATATCACCGCAAGCGATGCAGCGCCTGGAATCTTACGACTGGCCCGGGAACGTGCGCGAGTTGGAGAATACCATCGAGCGGGCGGTGGCGCTGGAGAGCGGGCCGGAGATTTCCGTGGGGGTTCTGCCGGATCGCATGACGGGACTGGGGGGAGCCGCGACGGCGGCCGGGGGACAATTGGAGAGCACGGCGTTTCCGCCGGAAGGCGTGAACTTCGAGCGGGCCATGGCGGAAACCGAAAAGCGCTACTTGAAGGCCGCGCTAGAGAAGGCGGATGGGGTGCGCACGCGGGCGGCAGGCCTTCTAGGGATCAGTTACCCGTCTTTCAGGCACTACGCCAGGAAGCACAATTTGTAGTCATCAGAGTCCCTTGCGGTGTACTAGCATGCCATTTATCCCCAGGGATTTGTGCATCGAGGGGACCCGGAGAACTGACCATTTGCGACACCCAGACTGACGAAAAGCGTCAGGTTTTGGAGGGGGAAGCAGCCGAACGCCGGCGAGATCCCGGGAAGCGGCGTCAGGTGTCAGCTCTAAGTAATGAAGAGTCAATGGGTTGCAAATATTATGGTACTTTTGTAGCCGCTCTCCTAGCATTGGCACCCCCCTTGCACATCTCAGGGCGTGCTCTGGCACAATAGATTCTCTCAAGGAGACTTCATGAAGAAACAAAAGGGTTTCAGTCTTATCGAACTGCTGATCGTCGTGGCGATCATTCTGATCATCGCGGCCATCGCAATTCCGAACCTCATCCGCTCGAAGATGGCGGCGAACGAGGCTTCGGCGGTCGCCTCCCTGCGTACAATTAATACGGGCGAAGTGACCTACAACAATACGTATCCCGGCTCGTTCGCGAGCCTGCTTCAACTGGGCCCGGCCGCCGCGACGTGCGGTATTCCTAGCTCGGCGAATGCCTGCTTGATCGACAACCTGTTGTCGCACGCGGCGACGGCCGGTACAGCGAAGAGCGGGTACACGTTCCAGGTTACCAATACCGCCTCGACCTACAGTACCGACGCAGAACCGGGCGCCCCTGGATCGACCGGCACGCGCGGCTTCTGCTCCGACCAGAACCTGGTGCTGTTCTACCTTCCCGTAGGCACTACCCTCGGTGCCTGCGTGGCGGGGGCCAGCGGCACCTTCCCGCTCTAATAATTCACCGGCGGGTTGGAAACCCGCACGAAGCAAGCGGAGCAGGATTTCGATCCTGCTCCGTTTTTTTCAATTGAGCCGCGCCGCCCGATGAGGAGATTACAGTGGTTAATTAGTCTGACGATTTCTGTCCGCAGGGTGACAATTTCGGTCACAAGGGGGGGCAATTTCGGTGGGTTTGACGCGCGGTTAGCGGCTAATTGATGGGAACATTAAGGTTATCTTGAGCGGTGGATTTGGCAAGGCGCATGCTCTATTTACAGGTGTCTCTCTTTTTGTATACTCAGGAGAGCGCGTGATTGGAGACCAGGCACTATGAAACGCAAGCAAACAGGGTTTTCGCTAATTGAGCTGCTGATCGTAGTGGCGATCATTCTGATTATCGCCGCCATCGCCATCCCAAGCCTGATCCAGTCCAAGATGACCGCAAATGAAGCTTCCGCGGTGCAAACCTTGCGCGATATCAACACAGCAGAGTCCATGTATAGCGTCCAGTTTGGCATAGGTTTTTCGCAAGACTTGCCGTCGTTGGGCGGCACCACCGGAACCGCCAGTTCCACCAACGCTCTTTTGATACCCGACCCCGTGGCACAAACACCAAATACGAAAGACGGATTCAGCTTTACCTATGTGGTCACGGGGAACAACGGTCCGAACGGAACACCATCGAACTACACCGTAAATGCGAATCCCATTACCCCAGGGAGCACGGGACGCCGGTGGTTCTACACCGATGAGACCTTTGTGATTCACTTTAATACGACAAGCTCAGCGACTGCGAATGATCCTCCCATTTGATTGCGTGCAGCGAGGCTGTTATACATTGACGGGTGACCTTACGTTTCCTGCAAACTGAGCGCTTTGCCCCCTTTCTAACAGCAATAAATTGGATATTCACTGTAATCCTGACGCTTTCCTTGCTGGGCTGGACTTCCCAAAAAACTGAACTGCTTTTCGGCGCGGAACAACGCGACGCTGTGCTGGCGCAATTTGAGGCGCGTTACCGGGACGCCAGGTCGCTCTCCGCGACGTTCCTGCAGGAATACTCGGAGAACGGCAGGGTGACGCGCAAAGAGGCGGGCAAATCCTACTTCCTGCACCCTGGCAAAATGCGCTGGGACTATGAGGCGCCAGAGAAGAACACCTTTCTGGCTGACGGGAAATATGTGTGGTTCATTACGCCGGAGGACCACACAGCCACGCGCATGCCGGCGAAGAAGAGCGACGATTGGCGGACGCCCCTGGCGTTTCTGACTGACGGCATCAAGCTGTCGCGGATTTGCGCGCAAGTGGAATGGGCAGCGGATGTCTCGCCGAGGCAGGCCGGGTACAAAGTGTATCGCTGCGAACTGCGCGGGGCGGGGGATGCGGGTTCCCCTCGCGAAGGCGCGGGCAAACCGAGCGGCGCCGCCAAGGTGCATGCCGCCAAAGGAGCGGGGGCGGTGCTCTTCGAGCTTTCTCCGCAGGGCGAACTGAGCCGCATCGTGATGGATGAAGGAGCCGGCATACAGGTGGAATTCACGTTCAAGGATTGGCAGTGGAACCCGGTGTTGCCGAAAACGCTGTTTCAATTCGAGGCACAGCCCGGCATGGTCATCGTGAATGGCCCGCTACCCGATTCGCCGGGTCTGCGTCAGTAAGAAGTGGAGGGCGTTTCGCTCCCGGCCTGCCGCTTGTACAGGATGTAACCGCTCTACTCGGACTCTTTTTGGGGTACTCTCCGAATGAGGTAAACTTAAGGTCTATGGGGGAATTCGTCTGCCGCGTAGCCGACGCCAATGGGCGGGTCTTCTCGCACGTTGAAGCTGCCGGCACGCTTGAGGAAGCGCGCCAGAAACTGGCCGACCGCGGGCTGTTTGTTTACTCCGTGAAATCGCGGAGCGGGCTGATCACCGGGATGCTCGGAGTGCGCAAGGAACGCAAGATCGGCGGCAACGATTTCCTGATCCTCAACCAGCAATTCAATACGCTGATCAAAGCGGGCCTGCCCATCCTGCGCGCTCTGGACCTGTTGGCGACGCGGGCGACCGCTCCGAAGCTGCGGCCCGTCCTGACGCAAATTCGCGACCGAGTGCGGGAAGGGAAGTCACTCTCGGAGGCGGTGGACGAGGCGGGAGTATTCTCCAAGATGTATTCAACGGCCATCCTCGCCGGGGAAAAGAGCGGCAACCTTTCGGGGGTGCTGGATTACTACATCGCGTACCAGCGCGTCAGCACCGGAGTGAAGAAAAAGATCCTGGCGACACTGGTGTACCCGACGCTGCTGGTGACGGTGGCGGCGATCATCGTGACCTACCTGGTGACCGCGGTGATCCCGAAGTTTGCCATGTTGTACCGCGATTTGGGGGTGCAACTTCCGGGCCCCACGAAATTCCTGGTGACCGTGACGGTGGACTACCGCTACTACATCCTGGGACTGATCGCGGCGGTGTTCCTGGCGTTGCTGGGAGTCTATTTCTGGTCGCGGAGCGAAGAAGGCGGGGTAGCGTTCGACCGCATAAAGTTCCGCATACCCGTGTTGGGCGAAACGTTGCTGAAATTCCAGGTGGCGCAGTTTTGCCGCACGCTGGCCACGCTGCTGACCGGAGGAACGCCGCTGGTCAGCGCGCTGCAAACGGCAGCCGAGTCCATTACCAGCCGGCTGTTGCGAGGTACGGTGGGGCGCGCGACGCAAATGGTGCGGGAAGGGGAATCGCTCCACGGGGCGCTCTCTGCCAGCAGAGTGATGCCGGAACTGGCGCTGGACATGATTGAAGTGGGCGAGTCCAGCGGCGCGCTGGCGCCGATGCTGAACAGCGTGGCGGAATTCTATGAGGAAGAAGTGGGCCTGCGGCTGGGCGCCATGGTGGCGGTGATTGAGCCCGTTATTCTTATATTCATGGGGCTGCTGGTAGCCTTTATTTTGATTTCGCTGTATTTGCCGATTTTCTCGTTTTCTATCGCGGGAACGGGAAAGTAAGGACAGCAATCGATTATGGCCACATCTGACTCCAATGTTCACGATCCGGCCCTGGCGGGAGGCGCGGCGGACCCGGCGCAGGAGCGCGAGCAGGCGCGGCGCCTGGCGGATCGTTACCGCTGCGGCTTTATTGACCTGACGGAACAACGCATCGATCCGGAACTCTTCCGCACCATCCCCGCGGACCTGATGTTCCGCTACAACTTTGTACCGCTGGTGACGCACAACAACACGTTGGTGATTGCCGTTGCCGATCCGGGCATGGTGATCCTGAGCGATGAACTGCCGCTGCTGCTTGGGAAAAAGCTGGCCTATAAGGTCGCCACTGCCCGCCAGATCGGCGACTTGCTGAAGCGCACGGAGCAATCGCAACGCGTGCTGGAACAAGCTACCGAAGCCTTTACGCTGCAAGTCTCCAAGGACGAAGAAGAGAGCGAAGAAACCATTTCCGGGGACCGCTTGACGCGCGATTCCACGGTGAGCCCGGTGGTGCGGCTCGTGGAGACGATCATTTTTACGGCCCTGGAGCGCCGGGCGAGCGACATCCACATCGAGGCGCGTGACACCGAAGTGGCGGTGAAGTACCGGATTGACGGCGTGCTGCAGCACGCCATGCAGCCCATCGCCAAGGAATGGCACTCGACGGTCATCTCGCGCATCAAGGTGCTCAGCGATCTGGACATTGCCGAGCGCCGCGTGCCGCAGGACGGGCGCTTCCGCGTGAAGTACAAGGGGCGCTACATTGACCTGCGCGTTTCCATCATGCCGGCCAGCCACGGGGAAGACGCCGTGCTAAGAGTGCTGGACAAGGAAACCCTTTCCGAAAAATTCCAGAAGCTGAGCCTGGATGTGGTCGGTTTTTCCAGCGACGAGACGCGGCGCTTCCGGCGGTACATCCACGAGCCGTACGGCATGGTGCTGGTGACCGGGCCGACGGGTTCCGGGAAAACCACCACGCTGTATGCAGCGATCAACGAGATCAAGTCGGACGAAGACAAGATCGTTACCATTGAGGACCCGGTCGAATACCAGTTGCGCGGCATCACGCAAATTCCCGTGAACGAAAAGAAAGGGTTGACGTTTGCCCGCGGCTTGCGCTCGATCCTGCGGCACGATCCGGACAAGATCATGGTGGGCGAAATTCGCGACCAGGAAACGGCGCAAATCGCCATTCAGTCCGCGCTGACCGGGCACCTGGTGTTCACCACGGTGCACGCCAACAACGTCACGGACGTCATCGGGCGCTTCATCAACATGGGCGTCGAGCCGTACAACTTCGTTTCGGCTCTGAATTGCATCCTAGCACAACGCCTGGTGCGCGTGATTTGCGAGAAATGCAAGCAGCCCAAGCAGCACAGCGCGGACGAACTGCGGGAATCCGGACTCGATCCTGCCGCCACCGCGGGCTTCCTGTTTGCCGAAGGGCCGGGATGCCTGGAATGCTCCGGCACCGGGTACCACGGACGTACCGCGATTTGCGAATTGCTGGACTTGAGCGACCACATCCGTGAAATGATCGTGGACCGGCGGCCGACCAGCGAGATCAAGCGGGCGGCCATCGCAGAGGGTATGATTACGCTGCGCGAGAGCGGCATGGCGAAAGTGCGGGACGGGATTACCACGCTCCGCGAGATCAATAAGGTGACCTTCGTTGAGTAGCACCAACGCATACCAGGAAGGCATTTTCCAGAGCAATCTGGTGCGGCACATTTCGCGCTGGATGGAGGCGATTCCGCATCCGCCGCTGGCGGTGGAGATTTCGCCGGGGCGAGTGGCGGGGGCGCGCTTCACGCACCGCGGCTCACTGGACGGTTTTTCCGTGGAGAGCCTGCCGCTGGGCGCGATCATGCCCTCGGCGGTCGAGACGAATCTCAGCAACCCGGCGGCGGTGAAATCGGCGGTGACCAACGTGTGCCTGCGGCTGGGCGCCAAGGACGAGGACGTGGCACTGCTGCTGCCCGATCCGGTGATCCGCGTATTTGTCCAGCACTTCGAGGATTTCCCGCGCTCGGCGGAGGAAGCCATTCCGATGCTGCGCTGGAAGCTGAAAAAAAGCGTGCCGTTTGAAGTCGACGAAACCCTGCTGTCCTACATGCGCCAGGCGCCGCGCACGGACGGTGTGGACGTGGTGACGGCCATTGCCAGGCTGCGCATTGTTAGGGAATACGAAGCGCTGCTGGAGTCGGCCACGCTGCGGCCCGGCGTGGTGCTCAGCTCGACGCTGGCGGCGATTGCGCTGCTCCATGACCAGCGGCCCACGCTGCTGGCGCGCATTTCGGGAACTTCGCTGACCACCGCGATTGTGCGCGAAGGCGTACTCGCGGGGTATCGCTGCACGGAACTTCCCACGCATGCGGGCGAGGTCACGCCTCAAATGCTGCTGGAGGAAATATTTCCGCTGGCCGCCTATTATCAGGACACCTGGCAGGAAGGCATCCAGGCGGTGCGCGTGGCGGGGCTGGGGCACCGCTTGGCGGAGTTTGTGCACCCACTGGAAGAAGAATTCAAGTGCGAGGTGCGTTCGCTGCTGAGCGCGGCGATTTCGGAAGGGCGGTTGGAAGGCGAAGCCCGGTCGCTGGCCGACAAGGAACTCGAGGGGCTGGTTGGCTGGATGTTGTACCGGAGCTGAGGGAGAATAGGCGCAAGGGATCATGTACATACGACTGAATCTGGCGACGAAGCCGCTGATCAGCCACCGCCCGTTCCTGGCAGGGGCGGCGATTGCCGCGCTCGTTGGCGGAATTCTGTTTGCAATTCTCGGCTGGCGCTTCTACACGTTGCGCCAGGCGGACGCGAATCTGCGCGCGCGCACGGAGAAAGTACAAAACGAGATGTCGCAGATCTACACCCAGCGCCAGCAACTGGACCGTTTTTTCTCTCAGCCAGAGACCGTGGGGCTCCAGGACCGCGCCAAATTCACCGCCGCGGTGATGGAAGGCAGCAGCTTTAACTGGACGCGGCTGTTCATGGACCTGGAACACACTCTGCCGGCGGGCGTGCATGTTTTGCGCATCGAGCCGAGGCTGGATAAGGGCGGCGCGGAAGTAAAATTCGCGATTGGCGCGGCGAATGAAGATGCCAAGCTGAAGTTGCTGAAGGCGTTTGAAGACTCGAAGAGTTTTTCAGAGCTGAAACTAATGAACGAGCACACCGGCACGCCGGCGCAACCGGGCGCCGACCCGCTGACGGTGGAGTTTACAGCGGTGTACTCATCGATCTGAACATGCCCAACTTCCACCTCAAGAAGCGGATCATCCTGGTGCTGCTCGGCGTGCTGCTGGCGGCGGATGCCGCGCTCGCCTATTTCAACCTGAAGATGAATACCGCGCGGGAAACGCCCCAACAGGTACTGGCGGCCGAAACGCGGCAACTGAAGCTGTTGAAAGCGGACGTGGAACGCGCCGCAGCGATTCAGAAGAATATTCCCGAGGTTTTGAAGAAGTTTGACGCGTTCGAGGCGGACTTGCCCCCATCGAGCAAGGGTTACTCCGCGATTTCGCAGGAACTGAACGGTTACGCGCGCGACACCCACCTGCTCATCGGCGATCTGAGGTTTAGCGAAAAGGAGCTGACGGAGCACAAGCTCGACGAGGTGGTGATCGAGGCGACCGTGGCCGGCGACTACAACGGCGTGGTACGCTTCGTGAACCAACTGCAGCGCTCCAAGAACGTCTATATCGTCGATGCGCTGCAATTGGAATCGGATACTTCGGGGCAGGGACCCGCGAACCTTTTGAAGATCAGCCTGCACCTGCGCACGTATTTCCGGAAGGTTTGATGGCACTGACGAAACAACGGAAACAGCTCCTGTTGCTCGCGGCCCTGGTGGCGCTCGCGGCCGCGGTCTGGTATGCGAATTTCGACCGCGCAAAGGGTGCGCCCGGGGAAGTGGCGTTCCGCGCGGACAGCTATACGCCGATCAACGCGCAGGATTTCAGCATCATCTTCAAACAGCGCGGCGATGCGCAGAAGACGGTGTATAAACCTTCCGGCCGCAATCCCTTCGTCGCTTCGGCGCTGCCTGTGGTGGCATCGGCGACGGCAGCGCCAAAACGCGCGGAAAAAACATTTTTGGATTATACCGTGCGACCAGAGGTGATCGTGCCGCCGCAATTGCCGTGGAAATTTTTCGGTTACGGCAATCTGCCGTCCAACGGAGGACGCGAGGCATTCCTGCTGGAAGGCGAGGACGTACACATCGTGGGCGAGGGCGAGGTGGTCCTGAATCATATCCGCATCGTGCACATCGGGAATGAAAAGATCGAGTACGAGGACACCAATACGGGCGCGCGCAATTCCAACCAACTCGAGGCCGTTCCGGGGCCTACCGCATGAGGAAACCGCTCACAGGCCGCGCGCGAACCCCTGGCCAGCGGGGTTACGCCCTGCTGCTAGTGATGTTTTTCCTGGCGCTGCTGGTGCTCACGACCATAACGGTTGCGCCCAATGTGCTGACCGACGGGCGGCGGGAGAAGGAAAAGGAAATGGTGTGGCGCGGCAACCAGTATGTCCGCGGAATTAAGCGCTACTACATGAAGACGCACCGCTTCCCGACGGAAATCGACGACCTGGTCAAGCCGAAGACCGGCATTCGCTTCCTGCGCCAGGCTTATAAAGATCCGATGAATGACGTGGACGGGTCGTGGCGGCTGATTTACGTGGGACCCAATGGCCAGCTCATCGGGAGCTTGAAGAACCGGGGACCCGGCGCGCCCGGAATGTCGGCCTCGGGATTCGGCGCTTCGCCCGGCTCATCGAGTTTCGGAAGTTCGTCCTTCGGAGGCTCCTCCTCCGGACAATCCTCGTTTGGCGGTTCGTCGTTCGGCGGAGGTTCGACGGGCGGATCTGCGTTTGGAGGGTCGTCGTTCGGGGGCGGAAACACATCCAATTCGACCATGGGCTCCACGGGATTCGGGAATAGTGCGCCGAATCCAACTGGTCAGCCGGACGCCAACGCCAACGGCGAAAATCCCGCAGGGACGGACCTCATGTCCACCCCGCAGTCCATCGCTCCGGCCGAGACACCCGTCATCATCGGGGGCAACATCATCGGCGTGGGCAGCAAGGTCAACAAGAAATCCTTCATGGTGTACGACAAGGCGAAGAACTACCGCGAATTTGAATTCATCTGGGATCCCTCAAAGGATATGGCTGGTGGCGTGGGCGGGTCGATGCAAACCGGCCCCGGCCTGGGGACGCCGGCCGGTGCGCCCAACACAACGTCGCCGTTTTCCTCGGGCTTTGGTCAGAATCAAAATCAGAATCCTGCGCCGACTCCGCCAATGGGTCCTCCAGAGGGCGGCCCGCCCCTGCAGGCACCGCCTCCGAATCAGAACTAGAACTGAATATTGCCAAATGGTTTAGGCTGGATTTCCCCCACAAAGTACGGTCTATACGGTGTCCAAGCGCAACAAGCCATGGTCATTCCGAGGGGATCCCGTGAGAATCGTCGAAAGACCTCAACCTTGGAATCATGCAGGGTGTGGTGGTTGAGATCCTTCGGGGCGCCCCGACCAGGTCGGGGTAAACGCCCGGCGCGCCCCTCAGGATGACAGCGTGTTGCTGTGTCTGGGTGACGTGCACAATTGTATCTCGTGAGAAATCGGGGCTACACGCTGTCCAAGCTCGACAAGCCATGGTCATTTTGAGGCGATCCGGTGAGGATCACCGAAGGACCTCGATCAAAATTGTGCATGCGGTGTCCGTTGAGATCCTTCGCGACGCAAAGGGCGCGCCGCTCAGGATGACAGTACGCGACGCGGTTTGAACTGCGGGCGAAATTGCATCTCGTGGAAAAGTCCGCATAGAACAAAGGAAGAGCGTCCCTCAGGCGTGTTGTGTGCGGCGACGGCCTGGGATTCCGCATGCAAGAACAACTACGGAACGCTGGGATGAAGGCGAGGGGTTACTTCCCGGCGGGCAGGCCTTCTACTTTGGCCGCGGTTTGCGGCTTGTTGTTCTGCGCGGTGGCAGACTTGAAATGCGCGTAGCTGCGCGAAATCCTCTGCACATACTTCACCGTTTCGGGATAGGGCGGCACGCGCCGGCCGAACTGCTCGACTCTTTCCGGCCCGGCATTATAGGCGGCGAGCGCCAGCGTCAAGTCGTTGTTATACCGCGCCAGCATGTCCTTCAAGTAGCGTGTACCGCCCTCGATGTTTTCGCGCGGATCGAAAACATTGCGCACACCCAATTGCGCGGCGGTTTGCGGCAGCAACTGCATCAGGCCGCGCGCATTCTTGGGGGAAACCGCTTTGGGGTTGAAGTTCGATTCGATGGCGATGACACAATGGACCAGGTCGGCGTCCACGCCATAACGCTCGGAGGCCGCGAGAATGATGTCGTGGAAGGGCGTGTTGGGGTTCAGCCGCTCGGGCAGGGGCTCGAAGACCTCTTCCGGCTCGATGCCCAGCACATCGCTGGCGGGGACTTCGGCGACACCGCCATTCATCTGTAGGCGGTACTTGTCGCCCAGCAACTCGTAGCCGGTGACGTTCAGGCGGGCGCCGCTGCGGAGCACCACGTAGTCCGCGCGCACGCCGGCAGCCCCAGCGGTAAGCGCGCAAACGGCCACGATGGCGCACAGGGTGAGCCTCAGGCGCACTTGGGGGCCTCCCGGAGGGCAAAGTGGGCGATGGCTGCCGCCACACCGTCCTCGTCGTTGGAACGCGTCACATGCCAGCCGCGGGCTTTCAATTCCGGCACTCCGTTCTCCATAACCACGGGGATACCCGCAAAGGATAGCATTTCCAGGTCGTTATGGTTATCCCCAATGGCCAGGATTTCCGCCGCGGAATAGCCGCGGAGGCCTGCCCATTCGGCCAGGGCGGCGCCTTTGGAAACGCTGGGGTGGATGACGTCAATCATGGCGAAATCCTTATCCTCATAGACGGTCACGGCCAGGGAATAGTCGCTCGCGAAGGGCACGCTGCGAAGCGTCTTTTCGACTTGACGCATGGGCGCAACGGGACCGGTAAACATCACCTGGATAGGGTCCTCGTTTAGGCAGGCTTCCAGCGGGTGGGATTCGCCCATGAACTGGCGGTTGCGCTTGTAGTAGCCGCCGCGCGTGGGGTCCTCCCAATCGATCTTTTCCAGCACCATCTGGTTGGCCTGCGGGCGGTCGAAAACCACGGCGGCGCCCTCGCGCCAGGGTTCGGTGGACTGCAGTACGCGCCGCGCCGTTGCGAGCGGCAGGAGATGGCGCACGTGCGTGTGGCCCTCCTTGGAGCGGACCATCGCGCCGTTATTCACGATCATCGTCAGGGGCGAGGGAATCTGCTGCGCCACGGGCAGGGCGAAATCGTAGCGGCGGCCGGTTACCAGAGCGACTTCGATGCCGCGGCGCGTGGCTTCGGCGATGGCTTCACGGTTCGCGGGGGAGACTTCCCAGCGGCTGTTGAGCAGCGTGCCATCAATATCGAGAGCGATCAGTCGAACTGCCATGACTCCAGTGTACCGGATGCGGGGGGAGAAAGAAGTAACGAGGGAGAGCCACTTTGGATTGTGCCGGCAGATCCTCCCGATTATCGCCAGGCCGAGCGCAAGGTGCAGACTTCCAGCTTCACGATGCGCGCTTCTCCACCTTTGGAATACAACTCAATATCTTGACTGTCGCGGGAAGGGAAGATGGCGTCGGAAATCACGGTTGAGCCGTCGTTGACGAAAACTTCCACGGAGGAGCGGTCCACGAAGATGTGCAGGCTGACTTGCTTGCCACCCGCCGGGAGCAGTGGTCCCGCTTGACGCCCGGGAAATTTTTCGTCGAACGAGATATTCCCGGAGCGGGTTCGGTCTACAAAAACTTCCTGCTTGACCCAATCCACGCCGATCATGGTGGCTTGGTCCTTTCCCTTGCGCACGCGAATCCCAGCTTCGGCGGAATTGCCGCTGTCTATTTCGGCGATGATCTCCAGCGCGTCGCCGCGGATTCGGTTGGCCTGTAAAGCACGGTTCGCTGCCGCGATGTCCTGCCCGCTTAAACTCACGTGATTTTGGCGTAGAGTCTCCAATTCCTTCACAGGATTCTGCACCAGTCGAATTCCGTCTGGGAAGCGTTTCAGGCTGAGGACGCGCGGGATGGATTGCACCCCACGCCAGGGAAACGTGGGGACTTTGCCGGCATACTCCCAGTTCAACAGCCAACCGAGCCAGATGCGACGGCCGTCCGCCGCAGGGATGCCGGAGAAAGATGTGGAGGCGTAGAAGTCCTTCCCATAATCCGCCCAGAGGAGTTGATCCGGCGGATTCGCGTTGACGAACGTGGCGCCGTCGAACTGGCCGACAAAATACTGATCAGCCGATCCGCCCGCGAGGCCGCCGGGATTCAGGTTTATGGTGAGCACCCAGCGGGTTTGCCCGGCTTCGCCTTCCACCGGAAGCGGAAACAGGTCTGGACACTCCCAAACGCCAGCGGTCCCACCCGCAGGGCCAAAGTCACTCAAGGCGGTCCAGTGCTTCAGGTCCGTCGAGCCAAAGAAGCGCACCTTGTGTTGCGTGGGGAGCGCGGCCACCATCACCCACTTGTGGCTGGGCTCGTGCCAGAACACTTTAGGATCGCGGAAATCCTGCATGTGCAGGTCGAGCACGGGATTGCCCGAATACTTCGTCCAGGTGCGGCCCTGGTCGTTGCTGTAGGCGAGATTTTGCGTTTGCAGCTTTTCGGTGTGGCCGGTGTAGATGGCGACGAGGCATGACGGCTCGGCTGCGTTCGCCTCTTGGCACAAACCGCTGGAGTTGTGCCAGTCCACCACCGTGCTGCCCGAAAAAATCATGATCCCGTTTTCTTCAGGAATCGCCACCGGCAGGTGATGCCAGTGGACCAGGTCCCGGCTGATGGCGTGGCCCCAGCTCATGTGTCCCCAGTCGTTGCCAAAGGGGTTGTATTGATAGAACAGGTGGTATTCGCCTTTGTAGTAGATGGGGCCGTTGGGATCGTTCATCCAGTCTTTTGCCGGAGTGAAGTGGAATTGTGGACGGTAGGTCTCATCGTACAGCGCATCGGGGTTCGTGCCTTGCGCTCCAAGGCTCGTGCCAAGCAAGAGCCAGGCGACTGCGGCTAGACTGAAAACCCTGATGCGCGCCCATTCCATGCGGGACTCCCTTCGATCCATTGCGAACTCCATTATGAACTCCAGCCCGAATTTTTCACGAGAGACAGTTTTGCCTGCTACTCAGACACCGCAATACACTGTCATCCTGAGGGACGCGCCGGGCGTTTACCCCGACCTGGTCGGGGCGCCCCGAAGGACCTCAACTACTGTTCTGCGCATGATTCCACGGTTGAGGTCCTTCGGCGATCCTCATCGGATCGCCTCAGGATGACAGCGTTTTGTTGAACTTGAATAAAGGAAAAATTGCGGCTCGTGAGAAAGGCGGGCCAGCAGCGGCGAGCAAACACCCACGACTCTCGCTCCCTCTTTGGGAGGCCGGGGCTTCAGCCCCGGCGTAAAGCCGAAAGAACGAATGGGCTTTAGCCCCTAAAGAAAGGCCCATGTTAGACTGCCGTTCATGGCGACTCACCGGCTCTATTACGACGATTCCTACGTGCGAAATTTCGAGGCGGAGGTGCGCGGCTGCGTGCCTGCGGAGCCCGTGGCCACCGATTCCGGGACGCGGCCCGCGTGGGCAGTGCTGCTGGACCAAACGGCGTTCTATCCATCGTCGGGAGGCCAGCCAAACGATTTGGGTAAGCTCGGCGAAGCGAACATTCTGGATGTGCGCGACGATGGCGAAGAGATTCTCCACATCGTGGACCGCGAACTCACTCCAGGCCAGGTGCAAGGTTGCTTGCTGTGGTCCCGGCGTTTCGACCACATGCAGCAGCATACCGGGCAGCACCTGCTTTCGGCGATGTTTCAGGAGCGCTACGGCTTGCCGACGGTGTCGTTTCATTTGGGCGGCGATCTCTGCACCATTGATTTGCGCGGGGCGGAGCCGTCCGCGGACGTGTTGCTGAGTGCGCAGCGAGCGGCGAACCAGATCATTTTCGAGGATCGGAGCGTCACGGTACGCTACGGCACCGCGGGCCAGCTTGTGCAGCTCGGCGTGCGCAAGGAAGTGGAGCGGGAGGGAATTTTGCGCGCGATTGAGATCGAGGGCGCGGACCTGCAACCCTGCGGCGGCACGCACGTGAAATCCACCGGACAGATCGGCACGCTGGTGGTGCGGCGTTGCACCAAGGTTCGCCAGGATTTTCGCGTGGAGTTTGCCTGCGGCAGCCGCGCGGAGCGTTTGGCCAGCGCGGAGTTCGCCTTGCTGCGCGCGCTGGGCGAGCGGTTGAGCTGCGCGCCGGAGGAGTCGGTGGCGGCGGTGGAGAAGGCTTTCGCCGAACGCGATGGGAACTTCAAGGCGCTGCGCGGCGCGCTGCAGCAATTGGCCGAAGCGCGCGCGGAATTGCTGGCCGTAGCGGCGGTGGGGGAAGGCGGCTCGCGCGTCGTGGCCGAAGTGCTGCGCGACGTTCATCCGGAGCTGTTGCTGCCGCTGGCCACCGAACTCGCCAAGAAGGAGCACACCGTCGCGCTGCTCGCGCTGGAGGTGTCCGGGCAACTCGTCTTCGCGCAGCATCCCTCGGCAGGGAAGGACCTCGCCGCGCTGCTCAAGCAAGTGTTCGCCACATTCCCCGGCAAAGGCGGCGGCACGCGCGATTTCGTGCGCGCCAAACTGAGCGAAGCCAGTTCGTCGGTCGCAGCCGTTGCCCTCGCGCGAAAATTGCTCCTCGGCTAGCGGGCGAACAAAGTCAAACTCCGACGGGCATCACCCTGCGCTTGAGGCGTTGCGGGCAAGCTGACACGTTGGGCTGTGATGAGCGGATAGAAGGCTGTGCAGCGAGGAGGGCGCGAGAACATGCTGCTTCAACTGGTTCTTGGAGTGCTGGCGACAATGCATCCCGGCCATGCTGCGGGCCATCCGGCGAAGGTTCGCGTGGCGGTGTGCCAGATACTGGCCATTGACGGGGATCGCGAGGGGAATTTCCGGCGGATCGAATACGCTCTTGCGGATGCCCAGGCGAAACATGCGCAGATCGCGGCCTTTCCGGAATCCGTGATTCTTGGCTGGGAGAACCCCGACGCTCACCGCATGGCGGCACCGATTCCCGGCGCTGACAGCGATCGCATCGCGGCGCTCGCTCGAAAGTACGGCCTGATGATCGCGATCGGGCTGGACGAGCGGGATGGCGAGCATCTCTACGACTCGGCAATTCTGGTGGACCGGACCGGAAAACTCCTCTGGAAGCACCGGAAAATCAATGTGCTGCCGGAGTTGATGACTCCGCCTTACTCCGAGGGCAAAGCGGAAGACATTGGGGTCGTGGAAACAGAATACGGGCGGATCGCGGTGCTGGTTTGCGCGGATACGTTCAGCGATGCAAACGTCGAGCGCATCAAACGAGGAAAGCCGGATTTGATGATCGTGCCGTACGGGTGGGCCGCGAAGAACGAAGAGTGGCCCGAGCATTAGCAAAAGCTGGTGGAACTGGTTGTGAAGCGGGCGAGGAAAGTGAAGTGTCCCGTCGTGGGAATCGATTTAGTTGGAGTGATGAGCGCGGGCCCCTGGAAGGGTTATACGTATGGAGGGGCAAGCCTGGTTGTGGAGGCGTCGGGAACGATACTTTCGACGCTACGAGATCGCGACGCGGAAGTGCAAGTTGTGGAAGTGCAACCAGGGCGTCGAGGAGAATGAGCCGGAAATACGAAGAGGCGGGTGACGCAGCCGTTGACGCGGAGTCGAGGCTCACATCGGCAGGATACAACTGTAGAAAATGACCGGGGAGTGATAGAAGTCAGAACTGGGTGGCTGTGGCTCTCATCGAAGGCCACGCGAAGGCGTGTCAGCGCTTTGAGCCCGCGCCATCCGCCGTCACCAGCGTGCCCGGTGGGCTAACTGCTTCAAGTACCTCCAAAGGAGCTGCTCATGGACGATCTGAAAGTGTTTCGCTGGACGGGCGCATTTGGGGTGGCGGTCTTCGTCCTGGTCCTGAAGGAGTTATCAGTTTTCAGTTGTGAGTTGTAAGTAAAGAAAGAGGGGAGGGGATAACGCAGAGGAGAGAGTTATCAGCGATCAGATATCAGCGATCAGGAGGCAAGAGAAACCTTGGCGCACTGGATGCGTCGGGATAATCGCCGGGCACAGAGAAGGGAAGAAAAGAGGAAGGGAGGTGTCCGATCATAAGAGCAGCGAGGGATTATGGCCTGGTGGTGGGGCTGCAGTTGTGAAAGCGGCGGCAAGCCGCCGCACTCCAAAGTGGTGATTGCGCGGGCATGGGGCGCAGCGGCATCGAAGATTAGGGTAAAGGTGCTGCGCTACGGGCGAGGGAGATTCGGGGGAAGGCGGGGAGGGTGAGTTGGGGTAAGTGATAACTTGGGGATGGGGGAGAGCATCGAATGGGCGGAGTTGGGAGTTTGAGGATTGGGGAAGACTCCGGGTTCGAAAAAACTGAGGAGAGCAATGATGGTTAAGAATTTGGTGGCGCAGGTGGGCAAGGCGGGCGGGGAGTTTGAGCTGGTGGAGCGGGAGATTGTGGCGCCGGGGCCAGGCGAGGTGCGCATCAAGGTGCAGGCTTGCGGGATTTGCTTTAGCGATCATCTGGTGAAGGATGGCTTGTGGCCGGGACTGGTGTTTCCACGCGTGCCGGGGCACGAGGTTGTGGGTGTGATTGATGAAGTGGGCGCGGGCGTGACGGAATGGAAAAAGGGCGACCGCGTGGGCGTGGGATGGCATGGAGGACATTGTTTTGTGTGCGCGTCGTGCCGGCGCGGAGATTTCGTGACGTGCGAGCGGGAACAGATTACGGGAGTGACGCGGGATGGGGGATACGCGCAGTACATGATTGCGCGGCATGAAGCGGTGGCGCTGTTGCCGGAGGGCATCAATTGGGCGGAGGCGGGGCCGCTGCTGTGCGCGGGGATTACGACATTCAATGCGCTGAGGAATAGCGGGGCGCGCGCGGGGGACTTGGTGGCGGTGCAGGGAATCGGCGGGCTGGGGCACCTGGGGATTCAGTATGCGGCGAAGTCCGGCTATCGCGTGGTGGGGATTGGACGCGGTCCGGAAAATGCGGCACTGGCGAAAAAGTTGGGCGCGTTTGCGTATATTGACAGCAAAGCGACCAAGGCGGCGGAGGAGTTGCAGAAGCTGGGCGGGGCGAAGGTGATCCTGACCACCGCGCCGAATGCCAAGGCGATGGCGGAAGTGGTGGACGGGCTGGGCGTGGGTGGGAAGCTGGTGATCGTGGGAGCGCCGTTCGAGCCCATGGAGATTTCGGCACTTTCGTTGATCATGAGGCGGCGGGCGATCCAGGGGTGGCCTTCGGGGACGGCGATGGATTCGGAAGAGACGCTGCGATTCTCGGAGTTTTCGGGCGTGCGGCCGATGATTGAGAAATATCCGTTGAACAAGGTGAAGGAAGCGTACGAGCGGATGGCGAGCGGCCACGCGGAGTTCCGCGTGGTGCTGACGATGTGAGCGGGACGCAGTTGTTAGTAATCAGTCATCAGTTTTAAGTAAACCGAAATTCAGAGCCGGGGAAGCGCGGGGTGCTTCCCCGGTTTTGCTTTTTGGGGAGAGTGAGATTCACGTCGCCGGCAGACGGCGCCGTCGCTCCGGTCGGGATGGGACATTGAAAAGACAGAACCCAAGAGTGAAGAGAAGAGAGTGCGGTGGCGTTGGAGCGTAAGAGCCCACCCTTCGCAAAAGACGCGAAGGATGGGGCACCCTCAAGTTTATGGGGGGTTGGCGTTAGAAGGGGATGTCTTCGTCGGAGATTTCTGGGCCGGGGGCGCCGCCGATGGGTTCCTCGGCGGGGGCGGCATGATCGACCTCTTCGGCGCGGGATGCACCGCCGGCGGATGCAGGAGCGCCAGCGGCCATGCCGTCGGAGCGGCCGCCGAGCATGCGCATTTCATTGGCGATGATTTCCGTGGTGTAGCGTTTCTGGCCTTCCTTGTCTTGCCACTCGCGCGTTTCAATGCGACCTTCGATGTATATCAGCGAGCCTTTCTTCAGGTACTGCTGCACGATTTCCGCGAGCTTTCTCCAGGCTACAATCCGGTGCCATTCGGTACGCTTCTGGCGCTCGCCGTTGCGGTCTTTATATGAATAGTCCGTGGCCATAGTGAAGTTTGCGACAGCCTGGCCACCGGAGGTGAAACGGACTTCGGGATCTTTGCCGAGGCGACCGACTAAGATGACTTTATTTACGGACATTGGGCTTGCTCCTAATCATAGAAATGGCGGAGGACGGGATCCTTCGTCGCGTTGCTCCTCAGGACGACGATCCTTGTCGGATCGTCGCTTTATTTACTGACATGTGATGCCCCCTGAAAAGGGAAAGATAACACGGCGGAGAAGAAAAGCGAAATGGAGGAAGTGTTCCATGGCGACCAAACAAAAAGGCGAAGCAAAAAGTTAACGCAGAGGGAACAGAGGAGAGACGAAGAGAAGAGAAGAAGATGATGCGAGGCGTCCCATCGTAAGAGCCCACCCTTCGCAAAAAGCGCGAAGGATGGGGCACCCTCAAGTACTTGAGTCAGTGGCGTGGCTAGAGAATTCAAAGATGTCAGGGGATCAGCGGGTGGCGGAAACGGCTACGCCGAGTTCCTTGAGTCTGGCGCGGGCGCGGCGCTCCTCTTCGGTGCCGGGATAGCGTTTGACGACTTCACGAAGTTCCCTGACGCCGGGATTTTTCTGGCCGAGTTCAATCAATGCCATTCCTTTTTTCAGGCGGGCGGGAGCGAGCTTGAAACTCTTGGGATAGTTGCTGAGGACCTTGTCGTACTCGGAGACGGCCTGCTCGTACTGTTTCTGGGAGTAGGCGATCTCGCCGAGATAGAACTGGGCATTGGAGGCGAGATCGGTGTCGCCGTAATACTTGAGGTAGTCAGCGAATTCGGAGCGGGCGAGATCGTATTTGCCGCTGGTGATGTCGCGGAGGCCGTTGGAATAGAGCGTATCGGCGGAGGGCGACGCACCGGCCGGAGCAGCGGCAGCGCCGTTGGGTGCGGAGGCGCCAGCGCCAGTGGGGGCGGAGGTGCCAGTGGGAGTGCCGCCGGCAAGGCGCGCGTCAATGTTCTGGACGGAGTTCTGTAGATCGACGAGCTGCTGATTGAGTTTGCCGATGCGGGATTTGATTTCCTCGAGATTGTCAGAGAGGCCCTGGACTTGGGTGGACATGGTGTCCAGCCGCGTGCCGGAATTGGCCTGAACGTCCTGGACGGATTTCTGGAGGCCGCTCATGGTCGTGTTGAGCTTGTTGACGCTGTCAGAAGATTGTTCGATGAGAGTGCGCTGGACGGTGTGGTCCTGGGTCATCTGGGTCTGCATTTCTTTTTGACCTTGCAACAGAGAGGTGACATCGCGCTGCAGCTCGATGATCTCGCGCGCCACGGCGAGGGCGGGGCGGGGCCCGACGAGGCTGCCGGCGACGGCGCTGACGAACATGGCGCCGGAGAAAAGAAGAATGTTACGCATCCGCATGGTTGTGTTCCTCCACGGTTACGGCCGAAAGCAAATGAAAAGGATGATGGCGTGACAACCTTCCAATGTAACGGGAGATTGGAATGGGAGCAAGTGGGGGTGAGGAGAAAGAGATATCAGGGATCAGCGATCAGGAGGCGGGGATCGAGGAACGAAACTCGAAGAGCGAAATTCGAAAAGCGAAGAGGGAGGCAAGGCCCAATGATTGTGCCGGGATCCCTCCACCCCGGCGAAGCGCACGGGGCGCACAAATCGCGCTACGGGACGCGCCAGAAAGTGGCGCGGAAGAAAAGAGCGGGTCGCTCCGCTCCCTCCTGCGGCGGGCAGGCGGGATGACAGTCGGAGAGCCGGGGGGGGGTGGAACGAAGAAATGCCCACCCTTCGCTTGGGGAGCGCGAGGGGTGGGCGAGGTTGCGAGCAGAGTTGTTGAGGCCGCGGGTTACTTGGTTTGGATGAAGTGGCCGCGGCGATTCTGTTGATAGCAGGCTTCGTCGGATTCGGTGCAGAAGGGCTTTTCCTTGCCATAGCTGACCGTGGTGAGTCGGTCGGCAGGAATGCCCAAGCCGACGAGATACTGCTTGACGGCGTTGGCGCGGCGATCGCCGAGGGCAAGGTTGTATTCGGTGGAGCCGCGTTCGTCGCAATGGCCTTCGATGGTGACGCGGAGTTGCGGATAGTTGCGGAAGAAGTCGGCGGTCTTGCCAAGGGCCTCGCGAGCGTCAGCGCGAATGTCCGCCTTGTCGTAATCGAAGTAGGCATCGCGGACTTCCTTGAGGAAGAGCTCATCGAGAGAAGGGGCCTTGGGCGCTTCCACGACGGGAGGAGGAGGCACGGTGACGGAGATGCGCACGCTGGCGTCGGCACTGCCGCCGGCACCGGTGGCGGTGATGGAGTAGGTGGCGGAGTCGGCAGGCGTTACCGTGGTGGAGCCTTGCGCGGTGACGGCGCCAACTTCAGGAGCGATGGAAATATTCTGCGCGTCGGTGGTGGTCCAAGTCAGACGCACGGATTCCCCCTTTTGGATGGAGGTGCGATCGGCGCTGATGGAGGCTGTCGGCTTTACGGCTACCGGAGCCGGGGGCGGCGGCGGAGGCGGTGGAGCAATCGGCTTCTTGCAGGCGGCAATGAAGAGTGCGACGGAACAGGCTGATATGAGCAATGCGCGATAGAGCGGGCGGTGCTGCTGAGTCATGCGAGTCCTCCTGGACTTTAAGATATCCCGTGTTCGACCCACCGGTAGGAATAGTAACACCGGCGGGCTGGGTTCGGGGGATATATCGTAATACGATATATTGTAGCGCGATTTGGGCGAGGGGGAAAGAGGGATCTGCGGGGAAGGTTATCAGCGATCAGGAAGCGGGGATCGGGGAGCGAAATTCAAAAAGCGAAGAGGGAGGCAAGACCCGACGAGTGTGCCGGGATCCCTCCGCCCCGGCGAAGCGCACGGGGCGCACAAATCGCGCTCCGCAACGGCAGAAAGGGCCGTTGCTCCGGTCGGGATGACAAGTTGCCGAAAAAACGAGAAGAGGGATTCATCGCACAAAAAACGTGCGATGGAAAACCGTACCTCGCTCCGCGGACTCCGCTCGGAATGACGGGGCATGAATAAATGAAGTGGCAAGAATAAATGAAGGGACATGAATATAGGATGCGGGAAGCAGAGAGCAGGTAATTGGAACGTGTGGGTTCATTTGGTGGACCAGTTGGGGGATTCGTTGTGGCCAGTGAAGGTGAGTTCGTGGGGCTGAGAGCCATCGGCGAGCATGGTCCAGATCTGGCGGGAGCCGCTGCGGGTGGACTCGAAGACAATGTGGCGGCCATCGGGCGCCCAACAGGGCCGCTCATTGCGCGCGGCGTCGCGGGTGAGTTCGATGATGCGGCGGGAGGCGACGTCCATGACGTAGATGTCGTAATTCCCGCTGGGACGGCGCCAGGAGAAGGCCAGAAGCTGGCCATTGGGTGACCATGAGGGATCGATGACGTAACCCATGTCGGGGAGATCGAGTTTTTGCGTGTCGGTGCCGTCGGCATTCATAAGATAGAGCTGCGGCAAGCCGCCGCGATCGCTGATGAAGGCAACGGTTTGTGCAGTCTTGGGATTCCATGCGGGCGAAGTATCGGCGCCGTTGGAGGCGTAGGTGAGGCGCTTGGGGCGATTGCCACTGGCATCGGAGACGTAGAGGGCGGGGCTGCCCTGCATGGAGGAGGAAAACATGACCTGGGAGCCGTCGGGGGACCAGGTGGGCGAACTGTTGGTGCCGCGATAGCGGGCGAAGGAGACGATGCGGCCAGTGTCGAGCGAGTACATGCAAATCTGCGCGCTGACGGCGCTATTGGCCGAAGCGAAGCAGGTGAACGCGATGCGGGAGGAATCGGGAGCCCAGCGCGGGGTGAGCGAGATGGATTTCAGGGAGGTCAGAGCACGCTGATTGGAGCCGTCATAATCCATGACCCAAAGTTCCTTGCGGCCGGTACGAGCGCTGATGAAGGCGATCTGCGTGGAGGCGATGCTGGCCAGGCCGCCGGAAAGTTTATTGATGATTTCGTCGGCGAACTGGTGGGCGAATGTGCGGACTTGCGCATCCGTGGGAGCGCCGCGATAGATTTTGCCGACGACCGCTTCCGTGGAAGCGCTGCGAACATCGTAAAGCCATGCGGAGATGACGACCTCGGCGGTGGACTCGGTGAGATTGCCGAAAGCGACGAAGTTGGCGTTGAGCGGGGGATCGGTCCAGGTGAGGAAGTGGAGTTCCTGGGGCTGCGAGGGAACTTGCGCGGGATAGAAGCTGGGGGAGACGAGTTCGATGATGCCGGAGAACGAGAGGTCGTCGCGGACGACCTGCGTGAAGAGACCGGCGTGGGCGCTGGGGTCGCTGGAACGCGCGGCGAAATCGGCGACGGCGATGCGGGGTTTTTCGACGTTGCCGAGGCCGGTGCCGGTGCGGAACCAGTCCTGGGCGAAGAGGGGGGAGGAAAGGAAAAGGCTGAGAGCGATCACGAAGGTGACTGCAAGGACGGTCTTTTTTGCGAGCAACGGTGCCTCCCGGAATATGGGGCTGAAAGAAATATTTTAGAACAAAAAGGAGGGTGGCGTGGGAGAAATTAGGGAGGGGTGATGTGGATATCAGCGATCAGTAACCAGCGATAAGGAACCGAGGATCGAGGAGCGAAACTCGAAAAGCGAAGAGGGAGGCAGGACGCGGGGACTGTGCCGGGATCCCTCCGCCGCGGCGAAGCGCACGGGGCGCACAAATCGCGCTACGCGGCCCGACGCGCCACAATTCGGCGCGGAAGAGAAAATCGGGCCGCTCCGGTCGGGATGACAGATTAGAGGAGACGCGGGGTGGCGCGCTCCGCAACGGCAGAAAGCGCCGTTGCTCCGGTCGGGATGACAGATTGGAGGAGACGCGGGGCTTCGGTCCCTTCGAGGCTCCCCTCGCGACTCGGGGCAAGCTGGGAAGACGGGATGACAATTCGGCGGGGAAACGACAAGAGGGATTCATCGCACAAAAAAGGTGCGATGGAAAAGCGTACCTCGCCCCGGCGAAGCGCACGGGGCGCAAAACCCGCGCTGCGCGGACTCCGCTCGGAATGACGTGTGGGCTTGCGGACAGAATGACGGAGCGAGAGTGCGGCGGGTCTGGCTGAAGCCAGGCGCCTACATAGGCCAAGCGAAGAGAGGTTACTTGGCCATGCCAAGGTCGAAATCGAAGATGACGTCGACATAGCGGCCGGAATAATCGGTGGGGAGTGGGGGAAAGCGATCGATGCTGAGCAGGGCGCGCTGGGCGGAGTCGTCCATGGAGCGGTTGCCGCTGGATTCGGAGACGCGAATGCTTTTGATGGAGCCGTCACGATTGATGGTGAAGGTGATCACCGTCTTGGCCCGGCGGGCCGCGCGAACGGAGGGGTCGATGGTGTTCTGCATCCAGTTCTGATTGACGGCGCGCTTTACAGCTTCGATATACCAACCATAACGGCTGGCGAAATCACCGCCGCCCTGGCCTTGGACGGCGAGGCCGCCATTGGCGGGGCCGGGGAAATCGGAGTAACCGCTGGGGAGAGTTGTCTGGCCACCCTTACCGTAGGGTACGGCATTTTCAGCGGGAGACGTTTTGCTTTCGAAGACTTTGGAAGGTTTGGAGGCGGGAAGCGGTTTTTCCTTATCAAATTTGGGGACCTTGGTGACGTCGGTTTTAGGCTCAGGCGTTGGTTTGGGCTCTTCCTTGTTGAGACCCTTGGTAGGGTCAACGGTGTTGCTTTCCAGAGAGGTGATGCTGGGCTGCGGCATCGGAATACCGGCGCTGCTGACAAGGCTGACTTTCACGCCGGAGTCGCTGCCTCCGCCGATGCCGCCCCAGGAGTTGCCCGTGCGCTGGACCCAGACTCCCACCAGCATCAGCGCAGTCAAGCCAATGTGAAACCACGCCGAGTAGCCCAGGAAGCGGTTGAAGCTGAAGTCGTCGAGAGTGAAGGTGGCTTGCGCCATCACGTTAGAACGTCCGTCCAAAGGATTCTTGCGGAGTGGGCATTAGCGCCTCCGCTCGGAGATGGGTTCGGTGACGATGCTGATGTTGGAGAAGCCCGCGACGCGCAGGGAATCGACGACGGTGGCGAAACTCCCGAAGGGCACGGTTTCGTCGCAGCGGAGGAAGATGGCGTCCTGGGGATGCTTGAGCTGCTTGCGAATTTTGTCGGGGAGCTGGTGGATGTTGACGGGATCGTTGCCGAGGTAGATGCGCTGAGCTTTGTCGATGGTGACGACGAGGCGCTGCTCGGTGATTTCCTTGACGGTGTGAGTTTTGGGGAGGTCGACCTCGATGCCGGATTGCAGGATGGGCGCGGTGATCATGAAGATGATCAGGAGGACAAGGACGACGTCGATGAACGGCACCATGTTGATGTCGGAGAGGGAGGATTGCGTGGCTTTGCTTAGTTGCGGCATGGCAGGCGCATATCAGGTGAAGGTTTTTTCGATCTGCGCGGCGAATTCGAGGGCAAAGGTGTCCAGACGCTGCGCCAGATCGCGAATGTGCTGGAGGAAATAGTTATAGGCAATGAGGGCGGGGATGGCGGCGAAGAGTCCGGCGGCGGTGGTGACGAGGGCTTCGGCGATACCGGGAGCGACGGCACGGAGGCTGGCTCCGCCAGCGGTGCCGAGACCGGAGAAGGCGTCAATGATGCCCCAAACTGTGCCGAAAAGGCCGATGAATGGAGTGACTCCGGCAGTGGTGGCGAGCCAGGACATGCCCTTTTCGACGCGGCGAACTTCTTCGGCCGTGGCGAGCTGCATGGCGACAGTGACGGCCTGGAGGCTCTTCAGCTTTTGCGGAATGGGATTTCCGGAGCCGGAGACCTGCGATTGGAGTTCGCGGTAGCCGGCGGCGTAGACATTGGAAAAGGGCGAGCCCGCGGAGACGAGGCCTTGCGGATTGGCGACGCCTTTAGTGGCGCGGAAAATTCTGAGGAATTGGTCGCTTTCGCGGCGGATGCGTCCGAAGATGCCGAGCTTCTGGAAAATGAGCGCCCAGGAGATCAGAGAGAAGAACAGAAGCAGCACGAGGACGAAACGAGCGACCCAGCCGGTTTGCGCGAGAAGATCGAAGATGTTGCCGATGAAGATGGCGGAGAACAGAAAAATGGCGTTAGCCCCTCAGGAATGCGAAATTTTTACCGACTAAAGGAACGTAACACACGGGTGGAACATGGTCAAAAGAATATAGATGCGGGATGAGGCGGAAGAGTTCACTGGGGGGAAGAAGATTTGGCTGTCGCGGAAGCAGTCGGAGAGTGAGATATTGCATCAATGTCTCAAATATGAGACATTGGAGGGGTGAAGGCGGCGATATTTCATCCCGCAGCCCGGGAAGCGATTCGATCGTTTCCTGCGGAGGTACGGAGGGAACTGGGGAAGGCCCTCTATGACCTGCAACGGGGTGAGGCCCTCTCCATGCCGCTTGCGAGGCCGATGGCTTCGATTGCAGCCGGGGCAGCGGAGCTGAGAATCCGGGACCGCACGGGGATTTACAGAGTTTTTTACGTGGTGAAATCGGCGCGGGGGATTCTGGTATTTCACGCGTTTGTGAAAAAGAGCCGGGCCACCCCGCGACAGGAAGTGGAGTTGGGAAGAAAGCGATTGAAGGAGCTGCTTGATGAGGAAAGTTAAGCCAGTTGTGACACGGAATGCCAGGGAGTTGGCGGCGGCGCTTGGGCTAACTCCGGCGGATGGGGCAGAGATCGAGTTGCGGAGCGAACTGAACTCAAAGATTGCGGAGATTGTTCGGCGAAAGGCGCTGACGCATGCGGAAGTGGCGCGGCTAGCGAAGACCTCGCGGACGCGGATTACCGCCATTTTGAACCGGAACACAAAGAATGTGTCGACGGATCTTTTGCTGAGGGTACTGTACGCGCTAGGTTATACGGCTAAGATTAAGTTCAAGAGAGCGGCGTGAGGGGCAGGAGCGGCGCCCCAAAATAGGCGTGTGGTAAACTGCGAGGATATGGGGAATTCGTTTGATTTTAGTTTGGAGAGGCTGGCAGGCGCCGGCGTGCCTGTGCCACAAGTGCGGCCCGCCCCGCAACCCCATCCGGGGCGCGAAGAGCGCGCCTCGGATGGCGGGCCCTACAAAGGCCAAACCGACGGAACCGACCTGAAGGTCGGCCACTACAGAGACGAAGAGGGGCTGGCCGGGCTAAAGCCCGGCACCTACAGGGGAGAAAACCCGGAAGGTGGGCTGAGGGCCGGCGCTGCCGAGGAACCCAAGAGCACAGACCTTTCGGGGCTCAAGGTGAACAGGAGTGTTTGTGCCACAAGCCCAGGCCCTTCGGGGCTCAGGGTGAACCGGAGTGTCTGCGCCACGACGTTTTATTTGGAGACTTTTGGGTGCCAGATGAATGACCACGACTCCGAGAAGGTGGCGGGCGTGTTGCTCGCGCGGGGGTATAGGCGGGTGGAATCGCCGGACACGGCGGCGGTGATTTTGTACAACACTTGTTCGATCCGGGAGAAGGCGGCGCAAAAGATATTTTCGCGGCTGGGCGAGTACCGGTTTACGAAAAAAGAGGGGCAAGTGATTGGGGTGCTGGGGTGCCTGGCGCAGCAGGAAGGCGAGAAGATTTTCGCGCGCGCGCCGTGGGTCAGCCTGGTGTGCGGGTCGGCAAGCTACCGGAAATTGCCGGAACTGATCGCGCAACTGGAGGCGGGGAACACGCGCATCACCGGCCTCGACACGGATACGGACGAGACTTTTGAGATGGAGATGACGCGGCGGGACAATCCGTGGCGAGCCTACCTGACGATTATCGAAGGTTGCGACAAGGCGTGCTCGTACTGCGTGGTGCCGTTTACGCGAGGGCCGGAACGCAGCCGGGCGAGCGCGTCGGTGCTGGAAGAGGTGCGGCAACTGGCGGATTTGGGGTACACGGAAGTGCAGTTGCTGGGGCAGACGGTGAATTCGTACGCGGACCCGAGCGCGCGACGGATGCGGTTTTCGGAGCTGCTGGTGGCAGTGGGCGAAGTGCCGGGGATACGGCGTGTTCGGTTTATGACTTCGCACCCTCGTGATTTTGGGAAAGACATTGTGGAGGCGATTGAGGCGGTGCCGGCGATCTGCGATCACGTACACTTGCCGGTGCAGAGCGGGTCCACGGCGGTGCTGCGGGCGATGGCGCGGACGTACACGCGGGAGGAGTACCTGGAAAAGATCGCGATGTTGCGCGGAGCGAAACGGCGCATCAGTATTACGACGGATCTGATTGTGGGATTTCCAGGGGAGACGGAGAGGGATTTTGCGGAGACGCTGAGCCTGATGGATGTGGTGCAGTATGATGGGGCGTTTTCGTTCAAGTATTCGCCGCGGCCGAATACGCCGTCGCTGGAGATGGAGGACGCGATTCCGGAAGAGGAGAAGTCGCGGCGGCTGGGGATTTTGCAGGCGCGGCAGCGAGATATCCAGATTGAGAGGAACGCGCGGCTGGTGGGGGAAGTGTTCGAGGTACTTGCGGAGGGGGAATCGCGGCGGGAGAATCAGTGGATGGGGCATACGTCGTGTAATCGGGTGCTGAATTTCACTTCACCGGGGAAGGAACTTCTGGGACACTACGTGCAGGTTCGGGTGACCAGCGCGGGGCCGAATAGTTTGGTGGGGGAGGCGATTTGCGGCAAGGAGATAGAGTAGGAAGAAAGAGAAAAGCTCAACACAGAGGGAACAGAGGGGCCGCAGAGGACGCAGAGAAGAGTGAAAGAGTAGAAGAGATTGAGTCAGATCGGCAGGGATGAGGGAGGGCGCGATGGAAGTGGAAATGAAAATACGCGGCCTGATGATGGATCCGGTTACGCAGATGCCGATTGTGGTGCTGAAGGATGTGCAAGGGCACGCGATCCTGCCGATCTGGGTGGGGGCCTACGAGGCGAACGCCATTGCGCTGGAAATTGAGAAAGTGCAGACGCCGCGGCCCATGACGCACGACCTGCTGAAGAATGTGTTTCTGGGGCTGGATGTGCGGGTGCAGAAGATCGTGGTGAACGACCTGCGGGACGACACGTTTTTCGCGCTGATCTGGGTGGAGAGGGAAGGCGAACTGATGAGCATCGATTCGCGGCCCAGCGATGCGTTGGCGCTGGCGCTGCGCATGGATTGCCCGATCTTCGTGGACGAGCAGGTGCTGAAAAGTTCGAAGGTGTCCACAGCGCTGGCGGAGCGGAATACGAATGAGCAGTTGCGGAATTGGCTGGAGGGATTGAGCGACGAGGATTTGGGAAGATACAAGATGTAGATTGCGATAAGAATTTGGATTTGAGGGGCGGCATGGCTTCGGCTGTGCCGCTTTTGTTTTTGGGGGGAGGAGAGAAAGACTTACGCAGAGTACACCCCGACCGGGTCGTGGTAAACGCCGGACGCAGAGTTCGCAGAGAAGAGCGGAGAGGAGAAAGGCCGGAAGGTCGCGCTAGGGGCGAAATCGTGCGGACATGGGGCGCAGGAGTTGGGGTGAACCCCTAGGATGGCACAAAATCTTTGGACACAGTTTCCGCTTTCATAGAAGGATTCTTGTATCTCCTAGCAGGAGAAGGGGTCTGGGGAAGGGGACGGCATTTGAGTCCCTTT
>Ga0182017_10000037_pt1 | contig 91233 bp, 72 predicted proteins | sample 712E3DmetaG_FD_120492 | JGI IMG/M metagenome (GOLD analysis project Ga0182017, IMG submission 120492) | Permafrost microbial communities from Stordalen Mire, Sweden - 712E3D metaG | ecosystem: Environmental > Terrestrial > Soil > Wetlands > Permafrost | place: Sweden: Stordalen | collected... | reverse complement strand
CCGCCAAAACCCGTTGCCGAAGATCCAACGAATACGCCGGCATCGCAACACCTCCTTGTGCTGCGACCCTCTATAAGCGCGTGCGCGCTCCCGGCGCAAGGGGAAAAGTGAAATTGCTCTAATTCTCTGAGAAATTTGTGGCCGTGCAGTGAGCTCGAATCTCATCGGCGTTATTCACCGTAACTAGGCATCACGTCGCCAGTTGTGTTCGCCGCCGCAAACTGGCCGCGCGAGATCAGCGCGCATCCCGGCGTCGCGATCCGGCCGCCGCGCCTCGACAGACTGAAAATCCGCGCTATGCTGCTATATAGGACCGAAGCAGTACTATATTCTGGCGCAACACAGGAGAAGGAGTGGTCATGCGGTTCAACAGCTTCTTGAGGGATTTACTGTCGCCGGGCGACCGGCGGGTAAGGTCAATTTCCAACAACAGGCAGAAGGAGAGAGACATGAGGACCCGTACGAACTGGATTCTTGCTGGCGCGGGCCTAGCCCTGGCCTTCGCCGTCTGCACGCCTGCGGCGCGGGCGAACATCCTGGTTGATCCCGGCTTTGAGGTCAACCCGCTCGACACCGCGTTCAACGTGCTGACCAACTTCCCAACTTACCAGGGCGTCTGGGGCGTCGAAGTGGCGACCGTTGTGGGCGCCGAGAACGGCGTCACGCCGGCCCAGGGCGTGAAGATGCTCCGCATGGCCGATGACGGGAACGTCACTACGCAGGGCTTCCAAACCACGGACGTGACGTCGTACGGCGCGGCCATCAGCACCGGCAGCGCGACGGTCAACCTAAGCGCCCAGTTCAACGTGGACAAGGGCGTGCCCGCGGCCGTCGCCGGCATATTTGTGCAGTTCTTCAGTGCTGCCAGCTACGGCTCGCAGATCGGCATCCCGATCAGCAGCAGCCTCACGCTTGACAGCAACCCCAACACCTGGGAGACGGTGTCGGTCAGCGGCACGATCCCCATCGGCACGACCTGGCTGATGTCGCAGGTGTATTACAGCGATGCGTCGCTGCTGGGAATAGATGGTCTATCCCACCCCGGCTACGTCGATGCGGCGGACGCCACCATTGTGCCCGAACCGGCTAGCGTCGGGCTGCTCGTGCTCGCCGGCATGGCGGTGCGCGCGCGGCGGCGCTGAAATCCACGAACGGCGCGGCTTGTTCCTGTAGTGCTTCGTTTCTCAGGAACAACCCGGAGCTTGCCCCCTAACAGGTTATTTCGCGAGTTTCTTCCGTTTGGTTCAGATAGTGAGTCCCCCCCTTTTCTACAGGAGCACAGACATGAAAGCGCAGAAGCACATCACGCATCTGGTAGTCGTCTCGATCAGTCTCGTCGCCGCGCAGGTGGCCTTCGCGCAGGGCGTCGGCAATCTCGGCTCGCTGCCGACGCAGTTTACCACGCCCGTTCCGCCCACCGGCTGGACCGTCATCAACTCAAATGGTGCGATCCCGGTAGTTCTGGACCCCAACGGACCGGCCTGGGGGAAGAACTTCACCGGCCCCAACGGCGGGCCCTTTCCTTACCCACCGACGTCGCCGACCAACCCGGCGCTGCCCGTGACCGAGGTGCTCCAGGTCGCTGGCAATCTTCCCTGGACCGACTGGCATGAAGAGGTCATAGGGATAGATGGGTTGACAGGTGCACCAGATCCTGGCTGGAGTTGGGGAAACAACCCGACGATCCTCGTGGGCGGTTTGCCGGCGGCGGGCCTGAGCATCACCGGCGCTGGCACCAGCAACCTCTCGTTCTTCTTCAACCCGATCACTCCCGGTACAGTCATCGACATCCGCAAGGACCTCGTTTACACCGGTGTGCCCGGGGCGGTCTTCAATGGCACGCTGGCGATCCATGAGTACCCCACGGGCGTTCCCGAGCCGACCTCCCTCGGCCTGCTCTGCATCGGCGGTCTGTGCGCGCTCCGACGACGATAACGCATTGTGGCCTGATATGGACACACGGCGACTGCACACATTGTTGCGGGCCTCGTATCAGGATGCATAGAACATGTCCCGGAACTCCCCTCCCATCGAGGGAAAGGTCGGGGGAGGGTCGGAAGGCGCGTGCTTTTCGTCCCTCACCCTGCCTTCTCCCCAGCGGGGAGAGGGGTCACGGGGTAGGCTTCAGTCCCCTCTCGAGCGTTTTTGGCGGGTTCCCTGCCGTGGGGCGACCGGCCGCGCGGCATTCCGTGAAAACGGCGGGAGCACGGCTATCATAAAAAGTGCGGACGAGCCGAACGGGTCGAAGGAGTTACGGCTATGTCGCGCAAGACCTGGCTCAGAGCGGTCAGCCAAGGCAGTGTCTTGCTGGCGCTCACGAGCTGCAACCAAGCGTGGCTCGCTGACCTGACGGCCGATTTTTCGCCGCCGCCCTACGGCATCCTTGGGGCGACCTCGATTCAGCAGACGAACGCAGCGCTCAATCCAGGCGTCGTCAGCAGCTTTCCCGGCAGCGCCGGCAGCGACAGCGTGGTGTCGGCGGCGACGGGCACGAGCCCGACCAGCCCGAGCATGACCGTGCCCGTCGACAACGGCACCGGCAGCGTGACCGGCTCTGTGCCGTCGCTGAACAACACCGGCGTGACGAACTACCTCGGCTTGAACGGCGTCACGGGCATGGGGCCCAGCACCGTGACATCGCCCTTCGGGTTCTGAGGACGGGGCCGGTACAGCGGCGGAGAACCGCGCAAGAAGAACGATCAGCTCTGGCGCTCAGGCACTAGAGCAGAACCTATCGCTCGCGCTCTGGGCTCTGATTGCGCGCGCTGCGGCCGAGGCTCTTAGCCTGGCGGGGGGCCTACGACGAGGATCGTGAAGCTGCCGGGCACGGGCGTCGGACGGGCGCGGCCGGTCGTCGGCGCAGAGGTCGCGGGGGCACTCGCGGGCGCACTCGCGGGGGCTTCAAAGCGTGCCGTCGAAAGAAAGACCTTGTGCGTCTTCAGGTCGAGGGCCATCGTGCGGGCGCCGCGCTGCGTCTCGACGCTCTGGGCGACCGTGAAGTGCGCGGGATCGTCCTCATGCACGACCGTTAGCGTTGCGTCGCCGTTCGAGCTGAACGCGTAACCCGTCTCCGGGTCGAACGCGGCGGCGTCGGGGTTTTTGCCGATCGGCACGGTGGTGACGACTTTGCCCGAATCGGCGTCCAGCACGACCATCTTCTCGTTTCCGCAAACGGCGAATAGCCGGCGGTTCTTGGCGTCCAGCGCCAGGCCGGACGGCTCCTCGCCGGGCGCGAGCGGCCAGCGGGCGGTGACTTTCAGCTCTTTGGGATCGATGCGCACGACTTCGCTCTTGTCCTCGATGTTGACGAAGACCTGGCCCTTGCCGTCGGACACGCCGAACTCCGGCTTGCCCTCCAGCGGGATCGTGCCGAGGACCTTCCCGCTCTCCGGGTCGAACGCCGTCGCGTCTTTGCTGCGGCCGTTGAACGCGAACACGCGTTTCGTGAACGGATCGAAGAGGATGGCGTCCGGGTTCTCGCCGGTCTTCACCGTCTCGATCGCCTTCAGCGTTTTGAGATCAAAGATCGTGGCAGTGTTGGCGCGACCGTTGCTCGTGCAGCCGCGGCCCAGCTCGGGAATCAGCGCGACGCCGTGCACGCCCTCGGTGTCCGGGATGTCCCCGACGACCTTGCCGGTGTCGGCGTCGAGCACCATCACGTGGGTCTGGCGGGTGACGTACACCCGCCGCGCCTCGGGATCAACGATCAGATAATCCCAGCGACCTTCGCCGCCGACTTCATACTTCTGGAGCATGCGATACGGCTGGGGGTCCGCCGCGCGGGCGGCGGCCACGGCGCCGAGACAGACCACGAGGACGGCAAACGTAACGCGAGTAAGCATGGCAATCTCCTGGCTGTAAGACGCCCGGCGGCGACACGCCGCATCCTTCTGAAACCCGGCCGACATGGGTCATCGGCCACTCGAACACCACCGCGAATTATACGCGGCCGATGATAGCACGGCACGATGCGGCGGAATGGGGTCTTTCTGCGATGTCAGAATAATGTCAGGATCGCGACAGTGTGCGCGGTTCGCGGCGGGCGGGATAATCGCGTCCCGTTTGGAGCGAAAGCCGTGCGCATTCTGGTGGTAGAAGACGAGCAGAAGGTCGCCGAGGCGCTGCGGGCCGGGCTGGAGGCGCAGCAGTACGAGGTGAGCGTCGCGCGGTCCGGCGAAGAGGGTTTCTTCCTGCTCACCACCGCGACGTTCGACCTGGTGGTGCTCGACCTGATGCTTCCGGGACGCGACGGTCTTGAAGTGCTGCGTACGGTCCGGCGGCGGCGTCTGACGGTGCCGGTGCTGGTTCTGACGGCGCGCGACGCGGTCGAGGACCGGGTGCTGGGGCTCGACAGCGGCGCCGACGATTACCTAGTGAAGCCGTTCGCGTTCCCGGAGCTGCTCGCCCGCATCCGGGCGCTCCTGCGCCGCGGACGCGCTGAATCGAGCCCGAGACTGGCGCTGGCCGACTTGGAAATGGACGTTCTCACGCGGCAGGTGACGCGCGGGGGCACGGTCTTGACGCTTACGAGCCGCGAGTTCGACCTGCTGGCGTACCTGCTGCGGCACCAAGGGCCGGTGGTGTCGCGCGAGATGCTCGCCGAGGAGGTCTGGCAGCAGCCGGTGCGGGCCACGCCGCTGGACAACGTGATCGACGTGCAGATCGCGCGGCTGCGGCGAAAAGTGGACGATCCGTTCCCAACGCCGCTGATTCACACGGTCCGCGGGGTCGGGTTCACGCTGCGGGAGGTGCCGCCATGAGGCTGCCCGCAGCCAGCATTCGGGTGCGGCTCACGCTGTGGTATGCAGCGGCGCTCGGGGTACTGCTGCTCGTGTTCGCGCTGGGGGTGTACTTCTTCGTGCAGCGCAGCTTGACGAGGCAGTTGGATCGGCTCCTCGACGAGCAGTTCCGAGCAGTCGAGATGGCCCTGCGGGGCGAGCCCGACGACTTGGAGGAGATGGCGCAGCTCGGCGCGGTGCCGCTGTTTGAGGTGACGACCGGCCAGCAGCTCGTCTACCGCAGCGCCGGCTGGGGGCGCGCGGGTCTCGCTGGCGCGCTGGCGGCTCGGCAGTCGAAGCCGGTTTGGTCCGCCGCCGGGACGGACGGACGACCGTACCGGCTCCGCGCGCAGGACGTGCCGGGCGAGGGGCAGTCCTATCAGGTGCGCGTGGCGGTCAGTGCGCATACGTTGCGGCGGACGCTGCGGACGCTGGCGGCGATTCTGCTCGTGGGGCTGCCGTTGGCCGTGGGGGTGGCACTGCTGGGCGGGTACGTGCTGGCCCGGCGTGTCCTGACGCCGATTCAGGCGATTACGGCGAAGGCACGCGAGATCACGGCGGAACGGCTGGCCGAGCGGCTGCCCGTGCGGAGCGCCGGCGACGAGCTTGGGCGGCTGGCGACCGTGGTCAACGACCTGTTGGCGCGGCTCGACGACTCGTTTCAGCGGCTACGCCGGTTCACGGCGGACGCTTCGCATGAGTTGCGCACGCCGCTGACGGCGATTCGCAGCGTCGGGGAGGTGGCGTTGCAGGAGGCGCGCGAGCCGGTGGCGTACCGCGACGCGCTCGGCAGCATTCTGGAAGAGACGGCGCGGTTGAGCCAGCTCTTGGACGATCTGCTCACGCTTACGCGCGCGGACGCGGGGCGGGCCGTGCTGGCCAAGGAGCGGACGCAGCTCGGGGCGCTGGTGCGAGAGGCGGTCGAGGTCGTGCGTGTGCTGGCAGAGGAGAAGGAGCAAACGCTGCAAGTCGCGCTAGACGACACCGTGGAGGTGGAGGTCGAGCCGCGCACGCTGCGGCAGGCGGTTCTCAACCTGCTGGATAACGCCATCAAGTACACGCCGGCCGGCGGCGCCATCCGCGTGACAGTCGGGCGTGACGCGAATGGCGCGGCGGTGGCGGAAGTGGCCGACAACGGTCCGGGCATCGCGGCGGAGCACCACGCGCGGGTTTTCGAGCGGTTCTACCGGGTGGATAAGTCGAGGTCGATGCAGCGCGGCGTTGGTCTTGGACTGGCGATCGCCCAATGGGCGGTCGAAGCGAATGGCGGACGAATCGAGCTGGAAAGTGGAGCCGGAAAGGGCAGCACGTTCCGGATTGTGCTGCCGCGTCCGGCCGGGACTGGAGCAGACAGACATTGAAGGACGACGGGCGGCGCTGCGCGTGCGGGGCAGCGCCGCTGGAAGAGACTTCCCGCCGAGGAGTGATCGAAGAATGAGAACAGGCATGATGGCAAGACTGGCGGCCGGGCTGATACTCGTCGCGGCGGCGGCACTGGCGAGCGCTGAGGAGCATCGCGGTGCCGACGCAATCAAGAAAGCCGCCGCGGGCGCCAAGATCTCGCTGGCGCAGGCGATTGAGACGGCGCAGAAGGAGGTCACCGGCGGGAAGGTGATCGAGGCTGGCTTGGAAACGGAGAAGGACGCCACTTTCTACGAGGTCGTCGTGCTGAGCGGCGACGCGGTCAAGGAAGTCAAGGTCGATGCGGCCAGCGGCAAGGTGCTGGGCGTCAAGGACGAAAAACCTGACAAAGACGAGGAAAAAGAGCTGGCGGAGGCCAAGCACGCGCTGGGTGCCGCCAAGCTGACGTTCGCCCAGGCGCTGGACGCCGCTGCGAAGGAGGTCAAGGACGGCAAGGCGTTCAAGGTCGAGCTGGAGATGAAGGGCGACCAGGCGGTGTACGAGGTCGTGCTGCTCCAGGGTGAGAAGGCCATGAAGGTGTCGCTCGACGCCGGCAGCGGAAAGGTGGCCAAGGTCGAGGAAAAGAAGTACGGCGAGAAGAAGGAAGACGAGACCGCGGAGGCGAAGCAGGCGCTGGCCGCGGCCAAGATCAGCCCGGCACAAGCCCTCGAGGCGGCCGGCAAAGAGGTTAAGGATGCCCAGGTGCTCGACCTCGAGCTGGAGATGGAGAACGACACGCCGACGTACAGCGTGGCACTGCTCCAGGGCGACAAGGTGATGGAGGTCAAGATCGACGCCGTGAGCGGCAAGGCCATCAAGGTCGAGGAGGAGGAGCAGGACAAGGAAGAGGCGGACGAGTTGGCCGAATCCAAGGCGGCGCTGGCGACGATCAAAGTTCCCTTCGCGCAGGCCCTGGAGCTGGCGGTGGAGGAAGTGAAAGACGGCAAGGTGCTGAAGGCCGAGTTGGAGATGGAGGAGGGCAAGGTCAGCTACGAGGTGGTTTTGCTGCAAGGCGAAGCGACGTGGCAGGTCACGCTCGACGTGGTGAGCGGCAAGGTGCTTTCGTCCCGCAAGATGGAGCGCGGCCACAAGGAGTCCGTGGAGGGCGGCGAGTGGCGGCAGGACTTCAAGGTGGACAAGGCCAACTGGGCCGACCACGGCACGAATCCGTACTTCATTCTCGAGCCGGGCTACCGCTGGCATTACAAGCACGGTGCGGCGACGTTGACCATGACCGTGCTGGACGAGACGAAGGCCGTTGACGGCGTGACGACGCGCATCGTCGAGGAGCGCGAGGAGAAGGACGGCAAGCCGCGGGAGGTCTCGCGCAACTACTTCGCGATCGACAAGTCCACGAATGACGTGTACTACTTTGGCGAGGACGTGGACGAGTACAAGGACGGCAAGGTCGCCGGGCACGAGGGCGGCTGGCTGGCCGGTGCGGGCGGGGCGAAGTTCGGGCTGATGATGCCGGGCAAGGTCAAGGTCGGCGACAAGTTCTACCAAGAGGTCGCGCCCAAGGTCGCGATGGACCGGGCCGAGATCGTCAGCGTGGATGAGAAGCTGGAGACGCCGGCAGGCAAGTTCGAGAAGTGCCTGCGCGTCAAGGAGACCACGCCGCTGGAGAAGGGCGTGAGCGAGAAATGGTACGCAGCGGGTGTCGGCCTCGTGAAGGACGACGAGTTCGTGCTGGAGTCGGTCGACAAGCCGAAGAAGTAATTCACGCTGGGCGGCGGTACACTCTTGCGGTTTCAGATGATAGGGCACCCGAGGAGTCCCCCCTTGGCGCGAAGCGGCGGATGCGTAGCGCTGCTGATGTTCGGTCTGGCGGCTGGCTGCGTGGGCGTTGATCCCAAGCCGGACTACGCGCGCGTGTCACGGGTTGTCGGCGAGCGCACGGGGTTTTCCGAGGTGTACGATCCGCTCGGCGACGAGTCGGTCGCCGGCAAAGTGGCCGACCTGCTGCGCGAGCCGCTAACCGTGGACGACGCTGTCCAGGTGGCCTTGCTGAACAACCCGTCCTTTCAGGCGGGGTTTGCCGCGGTGGGCGCCTCGCGGGCGGACGTCGTCCAATCAGCGTTGTTCACGAATCCGTCGGTCTCGTTCGGGCTCGCCTTTCCCGACGCCGGCGGGCGCTCGCGGCTGACGGCCGGCCTGGCCCAGCAGATCAGCGACCTGTGGCAGATTCCCATCCGCAAGAAGATCGCAGAGGCGGAGCTGGAGCGGACGCTGCTGGCGACTGCCCGCCGGGGCATCGAGCTCGTCGCGGACGTGAAGACGCGCTGTTATCGCCTGCTGGCGGTGCAGCAAAGCGAGGCGATGCTCGGCGAAGGCCGGGCGCTGGCGGAGCGGGCGGCCCGTCTGGCCGAGGCGCAGCTCGCGGCGGGCGAGGTCAACCAGCTTGACGTGAGTCTGGCTCGTGCGGCGCTGCTGGACGTCGAGCTGGAGCTGCGGACGGTGCAGCGCGAGCGGCGCAGCGCTGAAATCGACATGGCCCGCGTCCTCGGCGTGGGCCGGGTGCCCGAGCCGTGGACGCTGGCCGACCAATTGCCCGCGCCGCAGATCGCGCTGCCGGATGAGGCGGATCTGATCGCGGCGGCCTTGTTGCAGCGGCTGGACGCGCGGGCCGCGCTGCTGGCGGTGAGCGCGGCCGAGGATGAGTTGGTTCACCAATACCTGCGCGCCTTTCCGGAGCTGGCGCTGGGGGTAGATCTGGAGCGCGTCGAAGAGCGGGCGCTGCCGGGACGGAGAATCTTGGCGGACACGGTGCGTTCCTCGATCGGCGCGGGGAAGCTGACGGCGCCGTCGATCCAATCGCGCGGCGAGCGGCGGATCGAGAAGGCCCAGATCATCAACACGGTGCTCGGGCCGTCGCTGACCGTAACGTTGCCGCTGTGGGACCAGAACCAGGCCCAGGTGGCGAAGGCCGGGTACGTCGTCGGGCAGCGGCGGAAGGAGCTGGAGGACGTGCTGGACACGATCGCCAGCGAGGTCCAGCAGGCCGTGGCCACGGCGCGCAACGCCTGGTCGCTGGTGCAGGTTTACGAGCAGCAGGCTCTGCCGCAAGCGGAGGAGAACGTAGCGGCCGCGCTGCGTCTGTATCGGGATGGCGAGCAGAGCATTCTGGTCGTGCTGGACGCACAGGAATCGCTGCTGCGCCGCCGCCGGAGCTATATCGAGGCCCGGCGGGACTACGCGATCGCGCTGGCGGCGCTGGAGCAGTCGCTGGCCGGACGGGTGGTTGCGCTGCTGGAGTCCCCGCCCGCGCCCACGATGGCTCCGGCGGTTCCGTTGTCCGCACCGGAGGATTCACGATGAACAAAGGCGTTCGGCGGCTGCGCCTGGTGCTGTGCGTGCTGCTTTCCGGCACCGTCGTGCAAATGACCGCCTGCCAGGTATTGTCGGGACAAGCGGGGGACGTGGATGCTGCATTCCAGACGCTTGCGGGCGACATCCAGGCGTTCGTTGTGGACTTTGCGCGCCAGGTGGTGCAGGCGGCTGTTTTGTAGACGGCGTGCGCCGCGAGGAAGAGTATCCATGCAGAAGCTCGTTACTGGGATTTGCATCCTGGTTCTCGGCGCGGGGGTCGGGGCCGCCGTGTTCTGGCTCAGCGTGCGCGAGCGGCTGGCCGCGGCGCCGGCGGACGCGCCGGCCGGCGAACATGGGTCGGACGCCGCGCCGGCTGAAGCCCCCCGCCTTTCGCACACGCCGGAAGGCGAGACGGTCGTGCGCTTCGAGACCGAAACACAGGAGCGCGTGGGGCTGAAGACCGAGCCGCTCGTGGCGGCCGCACGCCAGGCGGAGGTCGGCGCCTATGGCGTGCTGCAGGAGGACCCCGCCCAGTCGTTCACGTTGCGCGCGCCGGTGGCCGGCATCCTGCGCACGGACGCGGGCGCGAAGTGGCCGAGTATCAATCAGTACGTCGAGGCGGGCGTCGTGGTGGGGTACATCGAGCCGCGGCTGACGCAGACGGAACGGATCGACCTGGCGTCCCGCCTGACGCAGGCCCGGGCCGACGCGGCGGAGGCGGAGGCGGCGCTCACGTCCGCGCAGACTTCGTACGAGAACAAAAAGAAGCTGAACGCCGACAGCAAGCTGGTGTCCGACCGGGTGCTGGAGGAGGCGCACGCGAAGGTCAAGGGCGAAGAGGCGCGGCTGAGTGCGGCGCTCCAGATCGTGCACCTGATCGAGTCGGCCCAGGCGTCGGGCGGCGAACCGGCCCTGCGCTTCGAGTTGCGCACGGAGCAGGCGGGGGAGGTCATGGACATCCCCGCCAGTTTGGGCGAGGCCGTGGAAGCGGGGCAAGTCCTGCTGCGGCTCGTGCGCTTCGACGCGCTCGTGGCCCGGGTCGAGGTGCCGGTGGGCCAGCCGTTCGACGCGGCGGCCAAGGCCGCGCGGATCGTGGTGGTCGGCGATGAGGAGCGCACGCTCGTCGGGGAGCGAATTGGACTCGGCGAGAACGTCAGCGCCACGCCCGGCGGGCCCACGTTGCTGTTCCGCGTGCCGACTGCCGGGCTCTCGGTCCGTCCGGGGGCGGCGGTCGTGGCGCACCTGCCGGTACCCGGCGGAATGCGGGATGGCGTGCTCATCCCGCGCAGCGCCGTCATCCGGCTCATGGGCAAGGCCTGGACGTACGTGCAGAGCGGTGAGGAATCGTTCGTGCGCCGCGCGCTGACCGGCGCGGAGTTCGTCGGCGACACCTGGTTCGTCGTCGGCGATTTCCGGGCCGGCGACCGCGTCGTCACCGAAGGCGCCCAAATGCTGCTCTCGGAGGAGCTCAAGGCCCAGATCGAGCGTGAAGCCGCCGCGACCGAGTAAGCGCGCTCCGCAGGCACCGCGAAAGGCAGCCGTCACCCATGCTGCAAGCCATCGTTTCCGTGTCGGTTCGATACCGCGGCGTCATCGTCGCGTTGGCCTGCCTGCTGCTCGGCTACGGTCTGTACGTCGCGGCCCATGCCAAGCTGGACGTGTTCCCCGAGTTCGTCCCGCCGCAGGTCGTCATCCAGAGCGAGGCGCCGGGGTTGTCGCCGGAGCAGGTCGAAGCGCTAGTCACGCGGCCGATCGAGTCCGTCGCGGCGGGGGTCGTCAACCTGGAGACGGTACGGTCGCAGTCGGCCCAGGGGCTCGCGATCGTCACCGCGATCTTCCGCGACGGGACGGACATTCTCGTCGCGCGGCAGATGCTCGGCGAGCGGCTGGCGGAGCTGGCCGGCGAGCTGCCGCAGGGTGTCCGGGCGCCGGAGATGCAGCCGCTCACGTCCGCGACAATGGACCTTTACAAGTTCGGCCTGGCCGCCGACGAAAACGCACCGGTGCGGCCCACGCCGATGGAGCTGCGCACGTTCGCGGACTGGGTGGTGCGACCGCGGCTGCTGGCCGTGCCCGGCGTGGCGAGCGTCAACGTCTACGGCGGCCAGGTGCGGCAGCTCCAGGTGCAGGTCCGGCCCGACCGCCTGATGGCGTACGACCTGTCGCTCGACGACGTGCTCGCCGCCGCCCGCGCGGCCACCGGCGTGCGCGGCGCTGGTTTCGTCGAGACGCCAGCCCAACGGATCGTGCTGCAAACCGAGGGGCAGGCGCTGACGCCGGAGCAGCTCGGCGCGACGATCGTGCGCCAGCGCGGCGCGTCGGTGGTTCGGCTGCGCGACGTGGCCCACGTGCAAGTCGGGGCCCAGCCGAAGTTCGGCGATGCATTGCTCCAGGGCAAGCCGGGCGTCTTTCTGGCCCTGTTGAGCCAGTACGGCGCGAATACTCTGGAAGTCACACAGGCGCTCGAACGGGCGCTGGACGAGATGGAGCCCGGCTTCAAGTCGCAGGGCATCGTCGTCGTCCGCGGCCTGTTCCGCCCGGCCAGCTTCATCGAGTCCGCCATCCGCAACATCAACCGTTCGCTGTTACTGGGCGGGCTGTTCGTGGCTGCGGTGCTGTTCCTGTTTCTGTGGAACTTCCGCACGGCGTTCATCTGTGTCGTCGTCATCCCGTTGTCGCTGTTGGCGGCCATCATCTTGCTCGACCGCGTCGGTGCCACGCTCAACACCATCACGCTCGGCAGCCTAGCCATCGCCATCGGCGTCGTGGTCGATGACGCCATCATCAATGTCGAGAATATTTTCAGGCGGCTGCGTGAGAATGCCGCCGCCGGCGCGCCGCGCTCGATCTTCCAGGTCGTGCTGGACGCCTCGCTTGAAGTGCGCAGCGCGGTCGTCTACGCGACGTTCCTGGTCATCCTGGTTTTCGTGCCAGTCCTGACGATGTCCGGCTTGCAGGGCAAGCTGTTTGCGCCGCTGGCGTGGTCCTACATTCTGGCGGTGCTCGCGTCGCTGGGCGTGGCCTTGACCGTCACGCCGGCGCTATGCACCCTTTTTCTGCCGCAGCGCGCCGAGCGTACGCACGAGCCGCATGCCATCACCGCGCTCAAGGCCGGGTATCGGTGGCTGCTCGCGCGGTTTGCGAACCGGCCGCTGGTCGCAGTCACGCCGGTGCTGCTGCTGTGTGTGCTTGGCGCGTGGCAGGTCCGGCATTTTGGCGGTGAATTCCTGCCCGAGTTCCGCGAGGGCCACTTCGTGGTGCATATCGACGCGATTCCCGGCACGTCGCTGGAGGAGTCGCGCCGGCTGGGCGAGCACGTCTCCGCCCAATTGCTGGCCCTCGACCACGTGCTGACGGTTCCGGAGCAAATCGGCCGGGCCGCCTCGGCCGAAGACCCCTGGGGACCGCAGCGCGGCGAGTTCCACATCAACATCACGCCCAACCTCGGAGCGGGCGAAAACAAGGTCCGCAACGCGATCCGCGAGGTGCTGAGCAGCTTTCCCGGTGTGGTCCACGACATCGCCACGTTCCTCGGTGACCGCATCGGCGAGACCATTTCCGGCGAAAACGCCGCGGTCGTTGTCAGCATCTTCGGCGACGACCTCGATGTCCTGGATCAGAAGGCCGAAGCCGTTCGGCAGTTGCTCGTCGGCCTCCCCGGGGCCGTTGACGCGAAAATCGTCTCGCCGCCGGGCACGCCGCAGATCGCCGTGCAGCTCCGGCACGACCGGCTGACGGAGCTTGGTTTCCGGCCGGTGGAAGTCCTGGACGCGATCCAGACGGCGTTTCAGGGGGCCACGGTCGCGCAGACGTTCGAGGCCGGGCGGACGTTCGACGTGGTGGTCATCCTCGACGAGGCCCTGCGGCGGGAGCCGGAGTCCGTCGGTGCGTTGCTGCTGCGTAACGCCGCGGGCACACACGTCCCGCTGCACGAGCTGGCGGACGTGTACGGCACGCAGGGGCGCTTCATGCTGCTGCACGATGGCGGGCGGCGGCGCCAAACGGTAACCTGCAACGTCGAGGGCCGCGACGTGTCCTCGTTTGTCGCGGAGGCCAAGGAGGCGATCGCCAAGCGGATCGCGTTCCCGGCCGGCATGTATCCGGCGTTCGGCGGCGAGGCCGAGGTGCGGGCCCAAGCCCAGCGGGAGCTGCTATTGCACAGCGGCATCGCGGCGGTCGGCATCATCCTGCTGCTGACGATCGTAATGGGCAACTACCGCAATTTGCTGCTGGTGCTCGTTAACCTGCCGTTTGCGCTGGTCGGCGGCGTCGTGGCGGTCTATCTGACCAGCGGGTCGATTTCCATCGGCGGCCTCGTCGGCTTCGTGACGCTGTTCGGGATTACGACGCGCAATTCGATCATGATGGTTTCGCACTACGAGCACCTCGTGACCGCCGAGGGGATGACGTGGGGGTTGGCGGCGGCGCTGCGCGGCGCGTCCGAGCGGCTCGTCCCGATTCTGATGACCGCGCTCGTGACCGGGCTCGGCCTGCTGCCGATCGCCGTCGGGGCCGAGGCGGCCGGCCGCGAGATCGAAGGGCCGATGGCGGTGGTCATCCTCGGCGGGTTGGCCACGTCCACGCTACTCAACCTGCTCGTCCTGCCCACACTGGCGCTGCGGTTCGGGCGTTTCGTCCCGGCGGTGAGCGGGATGGATTAGGGTTGAATGCCACCCAGGCAGGCAGTCAAGGGAACACGATGAACCGTCAACGTCTGGAGCAACTTCGCGAGATTCACCGGGCCGGCCTGCTGGATGATGTCGTGCCGTTTTGGGAGCGGCACAGCGTGGATCGCGAGCACGGCGGCTTCTTCACGTGCCTGGCCCGCGACGGCAGCCTGTATAGCACGGACAAGCCGGTGTGGCTGCAGGGCCGCGCGACGTGGCTGTTCGCGACGCTGTATGACCGCGTTGCGCCGCGGGCGGAGTGGCTTGATCTCGCCCGGCGGGGCTGTGAATTCATGAACCGCCACTGCTTCGACGAGCGCGGCAAGATGTACTTCCTCGTCACGCGCGACGGGCGGCCGCTGCGGATGCGGCGGTATGTCTACAGCGAGGTTTTCGCCACACTTGGGTACGCGGCGCTTGCGAAGGTGACGGGCGACGCCGATATCCGCCGGCGGGCGATCGAGGTGTTCAACACGTTCTTGCGGTATACGCGGACGCCGGGGTTGACCGAGCCGAAGATGAACCCGCAGGTCCGGCCGCTGACGAGCCTCTCGCCGCGGATGTGTCTGCTGAACATGGCGGACGTGATGTTGGCGATTGACGACGATCCGCGGTACGAGCGCCTCATCGACGAGTGTGTTACGGACGTCTTCCGCGACTTCGTAAGGCTCGATGAGGGGTGCGTGATCGAGCACGTCGGACCAGGCGGCGAGCGCGTCGATGCGCCGGAAGGCCGGGTGATGAACCCCGGGCACGCGATCGAGGTGGCGTGGTTCATGATGGAAATCGGGCGGCGGCGGGGCGACCGCGCCCTGGTCGTGCGGGGGGCGAAGATCCTCGATCTGTCGCTGGCCCGCGGCTGGGATCCGCAGTACGGCGGGCTGCTGTACTTTCTCGACGTGGACGGCAAGCCGGCGACGCAACTCGAGCATGACATGAAGCTGTGGTGGCCGCACAGCGAGGCGCTGTACGCGACGCTGCTGGCGTACCACCTGACGGGCGACGCGAAGTACGCCGGCCTGTACGAACAGGTGCACGAGTGGACGTTCGCGCACTTCCCGGACCGCGAGTTCGGCGAGTGGTTCGGCTATCTGCACCGCGACGGCACGGTCTCGACGCCGCTGAAGGGCAACATCTGGAAGGGGCCGTTCCACATCCCGCGGGCACTGCTGTATTGCTGGAAGCTGCTGGAGGAGATGGCCTCGTAGCGGCGCGAAGTCTGGCGCGGTCGTATACTACGTGCGTGCTCGCGTTCCGGACACTACGAATGCCGCTCGTGTTCGTCGTCGCGGCGTGGTTGCCGTCCGCGGACGCGGGGGCGGCGCGACCTGACGACGCGATCCTGGCACGGCAGGCTGCGCTTGACCGCGCGGGGTTTTCCCCCGGCGTGATCGACGGCGTGGCGGGCGCCAAGATGACGCTGGCGGTGCGCGAGTTTCAAGCGGCGCACGGCCTCGCCGTGACGGGCGGTTTCGACGCACGGACACTGGCCGCGCTCGGCGTCGAGCACGCGCCGCTCACCGTGGAGTACCGGATCACGGCGGCCGATCTGCGCGACATCGGCCCGGTGCCGCGCGGGTGGAAAGCCAAGGCGGGCGTGGACCGCCTGCGGTACGAATCGCTGCTTGCGCTACTCGCTGAGCGCGGGCACTGCAAGTCGGATGTTGTCCGGCGGCTGAATCCACACTGCGAGTGGAAGAGGCGGTGGGCGGGCGACTCGGTGGTGCTGCCGAACGTCACGCCGCAGCGCGTGGCGGAGCCGGTGGCCGCCATCGAGGTCGATCTGGGGCAGAAAGTGGTGCGGGCCAAGGACGGGCACGGGCACACCATCGCCCGGTTTCCGTGTTCGATCGCCAGGTTCGCGGCGAAGCGGCCGCGCGGCACCGCGTGCATCACGTCCGTCGCGTTTGATCCCGAATACCGCTTCAAGCCGGCGATGTGGCCGGAAGTGCATGGCATTCCATCCGATCTGCGGATTCCGCCGGGGCCGCGGAACCCGGTGGGGCTGTGCTGGATCGGGCTGAGCCTGCCGGGATACGGGATTCACGGGACGCCGAATCCGGAGCTGATCGGCAAGACCGGCTCGCACGGGTGCATTCGGCTGACGAATTGGGATGCGGTGCGGCTGGGGCGGATGGTGCGGGTGGGAACGCCGGTGCGGTTTGTGGCGGGGGAGTCGGCGGCGGCGCCTGCGCCTGGGCCGAGGGCACATGTAGCGGTGTCGCATTCTCCCGCCGCGCGGCGCGCGGCGCCGCACCAATCGGCGGTGCGTACGGCGGCGCCGTCACGGGCGCTGCGGCCAGCGGCACCGCGGCCGGCGAAGGAAGAGACGCCGTGGGATTGACGGCGGGCGCGGTCTCGGGCGGGGCGGTCTTGGCAATCTTGGCACACTTGATTGGGACCGTGCGCGGTTCGCGGGCCGAAAAGGGGAAGTGTGCCAAGTGTGCCAAGGTGTGTACCCCCCCCCTTGGCACACTTGATTATCCGGACGTTCGTGAAGCTCTCAGCCATCAGCTTTCAGCTCTCAGCCGGAGGTGCGGACAGAAGAGAACATGGCGCAGACCTTCTGCGGGCGGCGCGGAACATCCGCGCGGATGGGGTAAGTATTCATCAGGAAGGGGCGGAAAGCACGTGGAGTTGGCGCGGTTGTTAGAGTCTGGCGGGTTTGGGCGGAAATTGGCGGAAAAACAACAGGGGCACCGAGGCGAGGAGAAGATCGGATTGGGGTTCGGGGTCAAGGAGCGCGGGGTTGCCGACGGACGCGGGAAACGGGCGGTCCGCAAATTACGCGGACTGACGCAGATTCGGGGCGGGCGAACGGGAATGGCGAATAGCGAATGGCGAATTAGAGAACACGGCGGCGGTCGGCGTTCAGTGGTGCTCCGTCGTCGCTTCCGCGCGATGCGTCTTCCGCGCTCCAAGAGGGCTGAGCCCGGCGACGATCCGGCGCGCGCCGCGCCGCCAGAGGGCGAGCATGATCAGGGCGCCCGGCAGCGTCAGCCACAGCGGACGGAAGACGAAGCGTCCTGAGCCCACGGGAAGGTGGTCGCGGACGGATCGGAAGGGGGCGGATTCTGCCGGTGCGGGGCGCCAGGTGCCGTCGAACATCGCCTTGCGGCGGCAGACCGCAAACTCAGCTTCGGAACGCACATCGGGTGCGCTCGAGTCGACACCGTGGTCGGCGAGTATCGCCAACAACGCATCCGCGTCGAATGGGCGCTCGACGTGCAGGGGGCCACCCGGCGCGTCCTCGAGCGAGTATCCGGAGTCGCCGGGGTCAATCCGCAGGCGAACAAGAGGGCCGGCGCGCGTGCAAGCGTCCAGGCGTATGCTGAAGAACGCTGGCCGGCGTGGATTGTGCGTACCAAGCGGTACGAGCAGTGCCGCGGCCCAATCGTGGCGCGGTACGATGTACCAGATTTCCGAGAGCGCCACGCCGGTGCTGCTGGACTCGATGAAACGCTCGAACGACGCGGCGTGTGCGAGCCTGTGACTGGTCGTGTAATCGCGGTAACCCGGGAGCGCAACGAATTCGAGTCCGGCGAGCAGGCCCACGCACAGAATGGTCCAGCACGCCAGCGCTCGCCGTCGACCAGCCCGGTACGCGCGCAAGTCGGCCACGTCGCGCTCCGCACAAGGCGCCGCGCCGCACTCGGGGCACGCCGACGTTTCGAGCGCGAGGCCGTGAAGGGAGTAGCCGCAACGCGCGCACCAGGGACCGTGGCCGGCCTCCACGCCGGAGGCTTCGTACGGCAGGCGAGACCTCGCAGTTAACAGGACGGCGGTCCACACGACGATCAAGACGGTGAACGCACAGGCAACCGCGAGCGTGTAGGGGTCCGGATACACGGTCGTGCATTGTAGTCTGGCGCGGGGGCGAGGGCGGGGCGGAGGCGGGGGTACATCGGCCACGGGGGGGGCCGGCGCTACACGAGGGGACGCCGTCAGCCACGGAGGGCTGACGCTACTGGCGGCGGGCGAGGACGAAGTCGGCCATCGCGCTCAGACGGTCGCGGGCGGGGGAGGGGGGGAGGTCGGCGAGGGCGGATTTCGCGGTCTCGACGTGGTCGCGGGCGACGGATTCGGCGTAGGCGAGGCTGTCGGACTCGCGCAGCAGCGCGGCGATTTGGCGGTAACGCCGGGGGTCGGAGGCGCTTCGTGCACCTGTCAAAGCCGTGCTGGTTCGACCCTCCGCCAGCCCCTCCCGGGGAGGGAGGGGGGTTGTGTCAGGCTGCCCCAGCAAGGTCGTCAGGCGCGTACGCTCGCCGGGGGACGCCGTGCGCAGGGCGTGGATCACGGGGAGCGTCAGCTCGCCCTCGTAGACGTCGCGGCCAAGGGATTTGCCGACTTCGGCCTCCTGGCCGGTGAGGTCGAGGAGGTCGTCGACGATCTGGAAGGCGAGGCCGAGGGCGTGGCCGAAGTCGCGGAGGCGGCGGACGGTGGCTTCATCGGCGGCGGCGTACTGGGCGCCGAGGTGGCAGCAGGTTTCGACGAGGGCCGCGGTCTTGCGGGCGATGATGTCCATGTACTCGCGCTCGGTGAGGGCGAGGTTGCCGCGGCTGGCGACCTGCATCATCTCGCCTTCGCACATGGTGATGGCGGTCTGGCCGACGACGCGGGCGGCGTACTGCGACTGGAGGCTGCTGCAGAGGTGGAAGGCGTGGCTGTAGAGGAAATCGCCCATGAGGACGGCGTGCTGGTTGCCCCAGAGGCGGTTGACGGTGGCGGCGCGGCGGCGGATGTCGGCCTCGTCGAGGACGTCGTCGTGGACGAGCGTGGCGAGGTGGACGAGCTCGACGACCGCAGCCAGCACGGGGTGCTCGGGGCGCACGCCGCCGGCGGCCTGGGCGGCGAGAAGCAGGAGGGCGGGGCGGAGCATTTTGCCGTGGAACTGGCCGACGTGGCGGCACAGGTCGCTGGTGAAGGCGTGGTCGGAGATGAGCTCGTCGGCGAGCAGGCGCCGGGCGTGCTGGAGGTCGGCGGCGATGGGCGCGTAGAGGTCGGCGAGGCTGAGGGTTTCGGGTTGCCCGTCGATGCGCACGGCGTTTGATCTCCGTGTAGCCTGAAGCGGCGATTGAGTGTCTGCGCGGGGGCGGGGAATGTCCAGATTGTGTGGAATGTTTCAGAACGATTGAAAATTGGGCGGTGCGGGCAAACGAGGACGGTGGCGGAGAGCGCGGTAGCGGTCATTCGAGGTCGGAGAGGCGTTCGACAGGAGGGGGCGGCAAGGGGCTCAGCCAGGCGCGGAGGAGCAGGTCGACCTCGTCGCGCGTCGCGAACTTCCGCGCGGATTCGACGCCGTCCGTGACGAAGACCTGCCGTGACTGGCCATACCAGCGCACGGCAAACAGCACGCTCCTGGTGCGCTCAAACAGGTGCAGATTCCAGCGCTTCTGGAACGCCCCGGCCTTCCGGCGCACCATGCCGCCGGGGACAATGAACCACTGCTCCGCCACTTGGCCGCGCACGGGGCCGAGGAACAGGGCGCCGAAGAGGAGGGCCGTCCAAAACACCGCGCCCAGCGTGACCCTCTGTCGCAGTAGAGCCTCTCCGACATTGAAAGCCCACAGCGGGACAAAGATGAGTGTGGGCCACCAACCCCCTTTCCGGCGAACATTTCGGCGGACTACGCGCGCGAGGTCGGAGTGGCCGAGGCTGGTCATCCGGCCGGCCGCGCGCGTTGCGTCGGCGGCACCGGATGGGTCGACCAGCAGCGAGGAGTAGGCCTCGTCCAGCGGCTGGGGCTCGATCGGCCAAATCAGCGGCTCGATGGTGCGGGCTTCTTCCGACTTGCCGATGCGTAAAGTCAGCCCCTGGTGGCCAGCGCTTAGCAGCGTCCGCAACGCGCTGTCACAGCCGTCTGCGGCGGACCAGCCGCGCACGGCTCCGCAAAAGGTCGCCAGGGCAGGGCCGATTCCGTCGCGTGCGACCGCAACGGCGATCGCTTGGCCGCGCCGCTTGTTACGCGCGCGCAGGGCAACCCCGACCCCGAACAGAATCGCGAACATGGCGACAGCCAGCGCAAGCGAAGGCGCCATCCTGGCGGCCGGTGTGAACGAAGGCAGCAGCGTGCTTGCGGCCACCGCGCAGATCGCGCTCAGGATCATGGCGAGCACTATGACCAGGAAGGTCTGAGTGGCGGAGTGTCCGAGCGGATGCGGGAAGCGAACGTCGATGAGAGCGCCCGGTTGGGGCGCGGGATTCGAATTGGCGGGCGGCGGCGACTCCATCCTACTGGACCTCGACAGCTTCCGTTGCGTCGGGCGGGCGGTGGAGGATCAGGACGTGGCCGACGCGTTTGACGAGGTCGCAGGGGACGCGGGCGGCGAGGTCGGCGGCAACGGCGTCGCAGGCGGCGGCGTGGTCGGCGTTCACGCGGACCTTGAGGAGCGTGCGGCCGGTGAAGGCGGCGCGGACCTGGGCGACGACGTCGTCGGAAAGGTTGTCGGGGGAGATCGTGACGAGCGGTTTGAGCGGGTGGCTGGCGGCCAGGAGTTCGCGGCGTTGTTTGGCGGTCAGACTCATGCGGCGCCCTCGTGTGCCCACAAGGCACTGTACAGGTGTTCGTCCGTCGCTACCATAGCTTGTACCAGGGAGGCTCGGAAGGCGGCCCGGACGGTTTCGCCGGCTACGCCGCGGTCCGGGCGGCTCGATGGAGCCAAGGATGGCCGTGCAGTCTGAACCGACAGCGCGCCGAATGGAGACGCCCAGCCTGTTTGACCCGCCGCCGGTGCGCGCGATTCCGGTGGGGACGGTCAGTCAGCCGCTGTGGGACGCGGGGACGGACGACGAGGCCGATGAGAAGGAAAGCATAGCCACGCCCAGGGTCGCCACGGCGGCAAAAGCTGCGACCGACGAGAGAAAACCGGCGCGCACGGTGCGCGAGCGTGCTCCTGCGACGCCGAAACCGGCGCGGAAGGTGACGAAGCCGGGGCGGGCACCGAAGGCGAAGAAGGAACGGGACCAAGAGAAGCCGGCCGTTGAAGATCGCCAGCCGGGGCACGACGTGCCGGCGACGCAAGGTGACGCGGAGCGTGCGGAGGCGGCTGAGGCGGCGGACGAGTCCGCGCCGGTGACGACGGCCGCGGAGACGAAGCGTCCGAAGCGGACGCGGACGGTGACGGCGGAGACGCTGGCGGCGCAGCAGCGCGACATCTCGGTGTCCGAGTTCTTTGCGAAGAACCGCCACCTGCTGGGGTTCGACAACAAGCGGAAGGCGCTGCTGACGACGGTCAAGGAGGCGGTGGACAACAGTCTGGACGCGTGCGAGGAAGCCGGCATCCTGCCCGAGCTGTGGATCACGATCGACCAGCTCGCCGAGGAGCGGTTTCGCGTCACGGTGCGCGACAATGGGCCGGGGATCGTGCGGGCCCAGATCCCGAACATCTTCGGGAAGCTGCTGTACGGTTCGAAGTTTCACCGCCTGAAGATGGCTCGCGGGCAGCAGGGGATCGGCATCTCCGCGGCCGGGATGTACGGGTTGCTGACGACCGGGAAGAGCGTGCACATTACGTCGCGGACGAGCCCGAAGAAGGAAGGCCACCACTTCCAGATTCAGATGGACACCGCCAAGAACAAGGCGGACGTGGTGCTGGAGGACACGGCCGACGTGCCGTGGGAACAGGGCACGGAGGTCAGCATCGAGCTGGTCGCGAGCTTCTCGAAGGGCCGGCAGTCGGTGGACGAGTACGTCGAGCAGACGGCGATCGCGAACCCGCACGCGGTGATTCACTACATTTCGCCGGCGCCTGAGCACCGCGAGTTTCCGCGCGGGACGGAGGACTTGCCGGCCGAGACGCGCGCGATCAAGCCGCATCCGCACGGGATCGAGCTGGGCGTGCTGATGAAGATGCTCAAGGAGGCCAAGGGCGTGAAGCTGGCGGGCTTCCTGCAGCGCGAGTTCTGCCGGGTGTCGGCGAGCGGCGCCCAGGCGATTTGCGAGCAGGCGGGGTTGAGCCCGAAGTCGCCGCCGAACCAGATTGGGACGCACGAGGTCGAGAAGCTGTACGCGGCGATGCAGGGCGTGAAGTTCATGGCCCCGCCGACGGACTGTCTGGCGCCGATCGGCATGCGGAACCTGCTGGCGGGGCTGCTCAAGGAAGTGAAGGCGGAGTTCTTCACGGCGACGACGCGCGACCCGGCGGTTTATCGCGGCAATCCGTTTCAGATCGAGATTGCGCTGGCCTACGGCGGCAACCTGCCGGCCGACCAGCCCGCGCGGGTGATTCGATTCGCCAACCGCGTGCCGCTGATGTACCAGCAGTCCGCGTGTGCGGCGTACAAGAGCGTGCTGGACGTGGACTGGCGGAATTACGGGGTGTCGCAGCCGTCGGGCAGCCTGCCGGTGGGGCCGTTGGTCGTCATGGTGCACATGGCGAGCGTGTGGGTGCCGTTCACGAGCGAGAGCAAGGAGGCGATCGCGGACTACGACGAGATCCGCAAGGAGATGAAGCTCGCGCTGCAGGAGTCCGGGCGGAAGCTCAACGCGTACGTTCGCCGCCGGCGCCGGCAGCGAATGGAGAGCGAGCGGCGGAACATCTTCGGGCGCTACATCCCGGACGTGGCGGAGGCGCTGGCGAGCCTGTCGGGACAAAGCGAAGACCGGCTGCTGCGGGACCTTCAAGCGATCGCCAAACGCCGGACAGCGGAAGCCGACGTCGAGCTGGATGAGGACGGGAAGCCGATCGCGCAGGGGGACGCTGCGAACAATGGCGGGGCGACCGACGACGAGCTTGCGGGCGACGGCAGCACGGTGGTCGTGCCGGAGAACGAAGCGCCGGCCGCGCCGACGGAGTTGTTTGGGCAGTAGGAGCGTGCGGGGCGGAGCGTGCGAAGCGCGGCGGTGGGCTGGCAGCGAGAGCGGACATGAAGCTTTTCGTCCCGGGGCGTATCTGCCTGTTTGGCGAGCATTCGGACTGGGCGGGCGCGCACCGGCGCACGAACGCGGAGCTCGGCAAGGGCTACACGATCCTCTGCGGCACGAACCAGGGCCTGTACGCCGAGGTTAAGGCGCATCCGTCCAAGCTCATCGTGCGGGCGACACTGGACGACGGCCGCACCGAGGGGCCGCGCGAGCTGCCGATGCAGCGCGAGGCGCTGCTGGCGGAGGCCGAGACGGGCGGGTTCTTCTCGTACGCCGCCGGCGTCGCGTACCAGGTGCTGACGCAGTACCGGGTGGGCGGGCTGGAGATCGACAACTACCGGACGACGCTGCCGATCAAGAAGGGGTTGTCGTCGTCGGCGGCGATCTGCGTGCTGGTGGCGCGGGCGTTCAATCGCGTGTACGACCTGAAGCTGACGACCCGCGGGGAGATGGAGTACGCGTACCTGGGCGAGATCACTACGCCGTCGCGGTGCGGGCGGATGGACCAGGGGTGCGCGTACGGGGACCGGCCGATCCTGATGACGTTTGACGGCGACCGGATCGACATCGCAGAGCTGAAGGTGCCGCGCGACCTGCACCTGGTGATCGTCGACCTGCACGCCGGCAAGGACACGAAGGAGATTCTCGCCCGGCTCAACGGCTGCTATCCGTTCGCCGAGAATGATCTGCACCGCGCCGTGCAGGAGTACCTCGGCCCGATCAACGGCCGGATTGTGCAGGCGGCGGCCGGCGCGATCCGCGCGGGCGACGCGGAACAGGTCGGCTACCTGATGACGGAAGCGCAGCGCGAATTCGACGCCCACCTGCGGCCGGCGTGTCCCGCGCAGCTCACCGCGCCCGTGCTGCACAAAGTCCTTGCGTATGAGCCGATTCGACCCTTCATCCTCGGCGGCAAGGGCGTCGGCTCGCAGGGCGACGGTTCGGCGCAGTTCGTGGTCAAAGACTCCGCCGCCCAGCAGAAAGTGATCGAGATTCTCGAACGCGACCTGGGCTTGACCGGGCTGACACTCACCATCGCCGCGGCGCGGCGGGTGCGCAAGGCGGTCATTCCCGCGGCGGGGTTCGGGACGCGGCTGTTTCCGGCCAGCAAGGCGATGAAGAAAGAGCTGTTCCCGATCGTCGGGCGCGACGGCCGCGCCAAGCCCGTGATTCTCGCGATCATCGAAGAGGCGCTCGCGGCCGGCATCGAGGAGATCTGCATCATCATTCAGCCGCAGGACCGGCCGTACTTCGAGGAGTTCTTCGGGATGCCGCCACCGGTCGAGCTACTCCACAAGCTGTCGCGCGAAGACCAACAGTACGTGCAGTACCTGTTGGACGTGGCCCGGCGGATCACCTGGGTGCCGCAGTCGAGCCAGGAGGGCTTCGGACACGCGGTTTACTGCGCCCGCGCGTGGGTTGGCGACGAGCCGTTCCTGCTGATGCTCGGTGACCACCTGTATGCGTCGGACAACGACGTGCCGTGCGCCCGGCAACTGCTCGACGTCTTCGAGCGCGTTGGACACAGCGTGGTCGGGTTGAAGGTCACGCCCGTGGAGGAGATACACAACTTCGGCTGTGTCGGCGGAACGTGGGTCGAGCCCGGTTCGTTGCTCGCGATCACCGAGTTCTACGAGAAGCCCGACGCCGCGTACGCGCGCGAGCACCTGCACGTCGACGGGATGGACGACGGGCAATTCCTGACAGTTTTCGGGCAATACGTGCTCACGCCGCAGGTTTTTCAGTACCTCGACGAGCACATCGCGCACAACGTGCGGGAGCGTGGCGAGTTTCAGTTGACGTCGTGCCTGGAGCACCTGCGGCAAGAGGACGGCGTCGCGGGTTACGTCGTGAAGGGTCGCCGCTTCGACATCGGCCTGCCCGATGCGTACCGGCAGGCGATGATCGACTTTCGGACCGCGTAGAGCGGGTCGGGGGGTTGCGGGGCCGTTGAGCGAAGCCGGCTCGCTGGTCGGCGCGGTTGCGCCCGTCATCGCCGCGGGGTTTGTAAAGAAGCGTCAAGCCACGTTTGCGCAACTTTACGCCGGGGCGCGGGACCGGCGCTGCGAATCCAGCGATAATGTGGAGCCCGTGCTGCTGGGCGGCAGGTGGACTTTCCGCGCCGCGGACGGGATACTGTCGAAGAGTTCGCAGACCCCAGGTTTCCACACAGCATTCCGAAGCCATAACACAAGGAGAAGCAGATGAGAACGGGATTGATGATCGTCCTGGTAAGCGTGGTCCTCGTGGTGCCGGCGCTCGCTCAGCCCGAGTCACGCCCCAGCCGACCGGAGCGTGCCGGGGGTCCGCCGGGGCGCGGTGCCGGCGGCGGGGCCATGTTCGCGTCGCCGCTCGATGTCGCGCACCGGCTGGCCGAGACCCTGAGCCTGACGGACGAGCAGCGGACGAAGTACGACGCGCTGATCGAGAAATTCCGGCCGCGGTTCGACGAACAGGCGAAGCAGTCCGAGAAGGCGCAGGAGCTCATGCGTCAGAGGCGCGACGCCCAGCAGAGCGGCGACGACGCCAAGGTCGAGGAAATCCGGCAGCAGATGGAGGAGATGCGCGCGGCCAGCCAGCCGCTGCTCAACGACTTCTTCAAAGAGGTCAAAACGCTCCTGACGCCCGAGCAGGTCGTCAAGCTCGACGACTTCCGCGACCGGATGGAACGCGTCCGCGGCGGCGCGGGCGGTATCGAGCAGCTCATTCAGCGGCTGCCGGAGGGCTTGCAGCTTACGGATGAGCAGCGGGCCAAGTACGAGAAACTGACGACCGAGTTCCGCGCGCAGCAGCAGGAACTCCTACCGTTGGTACAGGAAATGCGGAAGGCCCGGCAGGAGGGGAACGAGGCGCGGGCCACCGAGCTGGAGAAGCAGATCCGGGACAAGCGCGGCGACGACGGCGGCGCGGGCAAGTTCCTGGACCAGGTCGAGCCGATCCTCACGGATGAGCAGAAGGCCAAGCTGCCGGAGCTGTGGGCCAAGTACACGGGCGGCGGCCCCGAAGATGTGCGCACCGTGCTCCAGGCCGCGTTGCGCCTGGAGCTCAACGCCGACCAGCAGAAGCGTCTGCGCGAGATCGCGCGCGACGCGATGCGGGCCAGCCGCGGCGAGGCGACACCGGAGAAGCGGGCCGAGCAGTTCAAGACGACCAAGAGTCAGGTGGTGGCCCTGCTCGACGCCAAACAGGCGGCCGAGCTCGAGCGGCTGCTCGAAAGCCGGCAGCGCCCGGACCGCGGTGCGCGCCGCGCGCCCGGAGAGGGTCCGGGCCAGCCCCCGCCAGGGAGACCGTAAGAGCGGTTGATTAGCAAGCCCCCCCAAAAAGCAGCGGCCGCGCGGGCTGAACGCGCGGCCGCGTCGCATAGTGGCGTGGCGCGCTGACCGCATGTGCCCGCGCGCCGCGCGGATGTTACTGGCCGGTGGACGAAGCCGTTCCCGTTGCCGTCACCGTCTCCGTCTCGGGCTGCTCCATCTGGTCCAGAATCGCCAGTTGCTCCGGCGTGAGGATTGCGCGGAACTCGTCGCGGGCCTGCTGATGACGGGCCTGGACGGCGGTGCGCAGATCCGTGCGAATCTGCTCGATCTGCGTCTGCTGGTCGGCGGTCAACTGTAACTGAGCCACCAAGTACTGCGAGAATGGCTCCGATCCGCCGCCGCGCATGCCCAGCTCGCGGCCATGCATCCCGAAGCGGTGCGGCGGCGGCATGAGCGGGCCGGAAGGTCCGGATGCGCCCGACGCTCCTGTGGCCCCGGCCGGCTGCGGAAAGAGCTGATTGAGCTGCGCCTGCTGCGCGGGGGTCAGCACCGCGAGAATCTTGTCGTGGGCGTCTTGCCGTAGCGTCTGAAGGTCGTCGTGCAACCGCTGGGAGATGTCCTGGGCCTGCTGCACCTGTGCGTCAGTCAGGTTGAGCGGATCAGCGGCCGCGAACCCCGGCGGTTGCGCGAACGGCCCGCCGCAGAAACCGAACCCGCCGAACGCGGCGTTGGGGTCGCCGTTCCCGATGATGCCGTCGACCTGCGTCGCGAATGCCTGCTGCGTGATCTGGCCGTTGTCCAGTTGGGCCTGCAAGCCCTCGAGCTGTTGCTGCTGGTCGGACGTCAACTGGACCGGCGCTGCCGCCGTGGAGACCGACCCGAGCTGGTTGGCGTACTGCTGGAACCCGGCCACGAGGTCGCTAACGGTCAACTGGTTGAGCGCCGGCACTTGCGCCGCGGTCTGCGCCAACTGCGTGAGCGCCTGGGCGATGGACTGATTCGGGTCCACGTTTCCGGCGCAACCACTCACAGCGAGGACGAGCAGACCCCCGGTGAACAATGCCGTCAGGGTTCGGATCTTCCAGATCATGCGCCGACCTCCATTCTAAGCGCGTTGCTGCTCACCGTTGTGCAAGCACCCGGTGTCCGGCTACACGCACGGCAACAGCCGTTGTCCGTGCTTCCATGACTCTTATATACAACGAAGACGACAGGCGGTTATTCCTGTTCGCCCTCCACGCCGAATTATGTCATTAAAGAAAAGCGCCCCTTGAATTGCTCGTGTCTTCAGGGTGCGGCTGCGAATGCCCTGCGGCACAAGGGCGACCACATTCCCGGCCGCGCGCAATAATTCGTGCCCCCGCGCGGGCCTGCTACCCCGCCGTCTTGCGCTCGATGCACTGCCGGACGTGCGCGAGCCAATCCCGGTCGAGCGCTCCGTACGGCCGGAATTTCTCCAGCAAGCCGCGCTCTTCACTGAAGAATAGCGCCCTGTAGAGACCCAGCCGGTTGGCTTCCGGCGAGTCGATGAGGTTGCTCGAGTCCGCCGCGCTCATCTGGAACAGCACCCGGTTGTCGAACTCCCGCTGCGTCTGGCGGTCCAGCGTGCGTTCGAGCGTGGCGAGCGTGTCGGACCAGACGAGGACGTGCAGACCCAGGGCCGGGCCCTCGCGCAGTACTTCGACAAACTGCCGATCGGTCGCGGGCGCGGCGTCCGCGTCGGACGCAGAGAAACTGAAGGTCTCTTCGCGACGCCGCAACACCCGGTAGCGCTGCAAGCCGTAGATCAGGATGTACACGGCGGGCGCATCCTCGGGGCCTTCCGCCAGGCGCCGCTGGGTTTCGGCCGCGAGGGCCGCGAGCGCGTCGGGCACTTCGCGCCAGTCCACCCACTGGACCGCGTGCGGCAGAAGGGCGACCATGTCCTGCAATCCGCCGGGCGCGGGGCTGCCGGCGGCCGCGCCGCCGAGGATCACGAAGCGGGCGGTGCCGGGGGCGTGTTGGCTGCCCAGGCAGAGCATGGCGGCGGCGAGCATCGCGAGGGCGGCGTCGTCACGCTGCCCGACGAAGAGGAGGTTGGCGCCGCTCTGCCGGCGAAAAGCCACGCCGGTCGGGTCCTTGATCGCGACCGGTTCGCCGAGCCAGGCGTACGGGGCCGCGACGGACGTTGGCCAGCGGGGCGTCTCGATCAGGCGGGCGAGCAGTCGATTCTGTTGCATGTCGGCGGGTGCGTTGCCCTCGAAGACGATCGCCGGCTCGCCGCGCCACTCCCGGGCGACGGCCAGCGCGTGGACTTCGTCCAGGTAGGCGCTCTGACGTTCGTCGGGGAGCCAGGCGACCTGGAAGCTGTTGTTGCCGGCGACGAGGCCGCCGGCATCGTTGTAGATCGCGTCGCCGGGGCGTGAGAGCAGGCGGGCGGCGACGTTCGTGTCGTCGAGAATCAGTTGCGAGTCCGCCTCCGAGCACTGGAGTGCGATACGGACCGCCATCTGCCCCATCGTGCTGCGCGCCAGGCCGGCGGTGCCGGCGAGCGTCTGCGAGCCCAGGAGCACGTGAATGCCGAACGCGCGGCCCTGTCGGACGAGGCGGTCGAGCAGGATCGCCGCGTCCTGCGCGAGCTTGTCGTCCTCGGTGAAGAAGACCTGGAACTCGTCGACGATGAGCAGCGTGCGCGGCAGCCCCTGGCCGGTGGCCGCGCGGTACGCGGGCAGGTCCTGGACGCCGGCGGCGCGGAACAGGTCGCCGCGGCGGGTCATTTCCGCGTCGAGGCGTTGCAAGACGCTCACGCCGAACTCGCGGTCGCTCTCGATCGCGATGGCGCGGGCGTGCGGGAGGGCGTGCGCGACGTAGGTCTTGAACTCCACGCCCTTCTTGAAGTCGACCAGGTACAGCTCGACCTCCTCCGGACGGTACGAGAGCGCCAGGTTCGTGATGATCACGTGCAGCAGCGTGGATTTTCCGGAGCCCGTTTTCCCGGCGACCAGCACGTGCTGCGCGAGACCCCGTCCCAGGCGGAAATGCTGGAGCCGCACCGCGCCGGCCAGCCCGATCGGGATGGTCAGCTCCGTGGCGGCGTCGCGCGTCCAGCGCTGATCCGCACGCGGCACGATGTTGTCGAAGGGCACTTCGACGCGCAGCGCGTCCTTCGCGCCGCGCCCCACCACCTGCATGATGCGGGTCAGAACCTCTTCCGGCGGGGGCACGTCCAGCGTCAACGGGAACTGGCGGAGCAGCTCGTCCTGGGCGACGAACCGCTCGCCGTCGTGCACGAGGTGCAGGCTCCCACCCGCCAGGTCCTCCAGGGGCAACTCGACGGGCAGACTAAGCCGGTTGTCGTGCATGATGAGCGTGAAGACGCCGCAGCGCGCACCGCTGCTGATAATGCTGCTCAGCCGGCGGGCGGCGCCCTCGGTGAAGTTGGTGGGGAAATCCGCCACGACGAGGAAGCGATAGGGCTCCGCGAGCTGGCCGGCCTGCCGGTTGTAGGCGTCGATCGTCGCAAACTCGTTGCGAAGGTATTTCTGGATGACGTTTTCCATGTGGCTGGTCAGCTCGGTGAGCCGGGCTTCGATCTGCTCGCTGTCGGTCCAGATGCGTCCGCCGACGAGCGCTTCCTCGTAATCGACCAGGTGCATGAAGCCCGCGAAGCTCTCGCCCAGCCCGACGGGGTCGATGATCGTGAAGCGCACGCGCCCCGGGGGCAGCGCGGTCAGCAGACGCAGCATGACCACGCGCAACGTGTCGATGGCCTGCGATCGCCCGGCGCGCTCCGTCTGCAACAGGAGCGAGCACCGTCCCGGTACCGCCAGCAGCGCCGGCGTCGCCGCGGCCGGCGGCCGCTCGTCCAGAAACCCCGCCAGCGCACGCACGCTGGCCGCGAGCTGCGTCAAATCCACGCCCCAGCGGCCAAACGCGATGAGCGCGGCGAACTCGTCGGCGGACGACGGCTTCTCCAACTCACCGCTCTCCCAGCGCGCACCGGTCGGGATACGGAGTTGGTCGCCCGCCGCGAGGAAGCGCTGGATGCGCTCCAGGCCCGCTTGCCAGGCGGTGCGCTGCGCCGCTCGCTCGGCCTCGTACTGCGCGCGGCTCGCATCCATGCCCTGCCGATGCGCCTTGCGGACGGTCGCCAAACCATGCTCGTGCCGCTCCCGCAGGTGGCGGCGCCGTTTCTCGATCTGCGCGGACAACTCCCGCAGCGCGACCGCGCGGCGGTGCTCGATCTCGGCCCGCTGCTGCTGGTCGACCTCCTGGAGCCTGGCACGTGCTTCGGCGTCGCGCCGCTCGACTTCAGCCAGCAGCCCTTCGAAATGCCGCCGGACGGCCGCCTTCTCGGAGTTGTGCCGATCGGCGCCGGTCGCCCGGGGCCCCTGCCGCTGATAGCGTTCCTGCGCGAGGGCCAGATGGTGGTCCAGCGCCCGCCCGCCAGCCGCCACGGCCCGTGCGAGCGGCCCATAGAGCGTCTGGATGCGGGCCTGTCCGCTGTGCCGGATCACCCAACCGATGAACAGCGAGACCAACCCAGTTACCGCCAGCGCGACCGGCCCGCTCACGGCGAACGGCGGCGCGCCAGGCAGATCGAAACGGCTGAGCGCCCACGCGCCGCCGACCGCCAGGGCGCTGAGCAGCGTGGGCCACACGTACAGCCGCGCGCCGCCGAGCAGGCGCGGGCCCCACAGGCGCTCGATGGCGTTCAGGTGCTCGAGCGCAATCTGCGCCTGGTGGTAGTACGCGGCCCAAGCGTCGCCCGGCGGCGCGCTCGGTTTCGGTGGCGCCGCGCCGGCCGGCGGGATGCTGATGCCGTACCGGCTCAGCACGGACTGCGCACGTCCGTGGAGTGCGTCCAGACGCCGGCGGCCATCGGTCACTTGTTGCTCGACGGCCCCGAACTCGCGCTCCATGCGTTCGTGGTCGGCCTGGGCAACCGTGTCCGCCAGCAACAGCTTGTCTTCCATCTGGCGGTCAAGCTCGGCTTCCGTCTCGTGTGCTTGCGCGGCGATGCGCTCCAGCGCGGCCCGCGTCTTGTCCGCGTGCTCCGCCCGGAGCGCGGCGTAATCGGCTTCGATCCGCGCCGTCTGCTCGGCCTGGGTCTTCTCCGCCGCGGCCAGCTTCTCGTTCAGCACCGCCTCGGTCTCGCCGAGCGCCGCATGCAGCGTTTGCTCGGCGGATTCGCAGGCGTGCCGGTAGCGTTCCTCGATGCCCGACTCGGTCGGCGTGACCGCGACGGCCGACAGCGTGAGCAGCTCGTGCAGCCCGGCCCGCTGTAGTTCCAGGAAACCCACCCCCGCATCGGTGCTCACCGGCGCTGCGTTAAGGTCGGATCGGTCCGGCATCGCGTCTGGCGACTCCGTACGCACACCCACTTTCGCCGGCTTGCCCGGGTTGATCGGCATGGGCTCATTCGCAGTCGTGGCGCACTTCCTGTAGCACGACCGTCATGTGGGCCAGCAGCAACTCCACCTTGCGCACGCGGGCGAGCAGCGGCGTGACGTAGGTTTCCTCGAACCGGCGGGCGTTCTCGTCGTGCCAGGCGGCCCGCGCCTCGTCCCACTGTGCCCGCAGGTCCTTCGCCGCCTGCTTCAGCTTGCCGAGTCCGGCACCCGTGCTCATCGAGGCTTCCAACGGCCAGCGGGTCGCGCTGGCCGGCCACACTCACGACGGCCCGACGTTCGCGGCGGACCAGAGCCGCTTGTTCTCCGCGTCGAACACCGCCTCCAACCTGGCTCCGTCCAGGACGACCAGGCAACCGGGCGGCAACTCCAGCAGCGACGCGAGATCGGGTCGCGCCGCGAGCATATCCGCCACACGCACCGCGTCATACCCCGGCGGCGCAACGTTGTCCACGCTCCCGATATACCAGCCGCTGTCCCCGGCGCCGCACCCGGCCAGACGCTCCAGGTAGATTCGCGCCGGCTGCCCGGCGCCGCGGGCCACCACGAGGCGATCTTCGGCCGCGATCGGCACGCGCGCGAGTCCCAGCCGTGCGAACTCCGCGGGCCAGGTTGGCACCGAACCGTCCGCACGCCGCCAACCGGCGTCCAATTCCGCCCGCGGAGCCGCGTCCCGCACGGCCGCCGGCGGCGTCTGCGCGCGCAAGCGCCGGTAGGCCTCGACGTCCGCTGGCGCGGGCGGAGCCGCACGGGCCATCGAGCTAAACTCGGCGCCGGCGCCTGGCTCCGCACCCAGCCCCGCCGCTGACGAGACGCTCTGCGCCGGCGGCGTCGGGGTATCGGCGTACGCCTCCAGCGCCGTCAGCATGTTGTCCAGTTGTGCCAGGGCGTTGGGTATGTCCGCGGCCAGGGCCTCGCTGAGCCCGCCGGCGACGGCCAGATACGAGTAGGTTTCCTCGTCCAGCCGGCGGCTCCAGCGGCGAACGTTGGCCATCTTCCGCCGGGCCTCCTCCACGCGGCGTGTCGCCAGCGCCACTTCCTGCTCTTCCTCGACGCACGACGGCCGGCCGCCGAGCGCGGTCGGCTGCAGCTTCTTGCGCGTGAGCGCGCTCTTGGCCCGCGTCAGCAACTCGGCCCGTCGCTCCCCTTCCCGCTTCCAGTAACTGCTCTGCTCCGCTTTGACCCAGGTGTTGGTGCGCTGCAACTCCGCCTCGGCCTCGTCCAGACCCGCGCCCGCCGTCTCCGCGAACCGGCACATCGCCGTCCGCAGCCGCTTAAGGGCCTGGAAGGACTCGATCGAGGCGTATCCGCCCATGCGCGCTCCCTAGTGTTGCTGGAGGTAGTCCTCGATGTGGCCGGCCCGCTGTTGGAGGAAGCCGACGTGCCGGTCCGCCGCCTCGGTGAACCGCGCCAGCGTCTTGATGGTCTGCTCGAACTCTTCGGTGAATTTCCGCTGCTCCTGGTCGCGCCAGGTCTTCTCCAGCTCCCTCATGCGCGAGTTGAGGCCGCTCATCAGGGCCTGGAGATCGTGGCTGAAACGCGCCAGCTCGCGCGCGAAGCGACGCAATTCCGCAGGATCGACGTGCGCCTTGGGCATCGACACCTCCGCTCGGCCGAACCCACCTTCCCCCGCCGGCGGCAGTCCCATTCGCCGCGGCGAGCGCGGGGGCGGCCTGGCTCCGCCGGACCACCCGGCGGCACCGCCGTCTACCGTAATCATAGTCGATGGCCGACGCCGGTGTCCGGTGGTTCAGCGGGGCGACCTGTCGCGCCCTGATTCAGGGCCCTGGGCCTCGAACGCGGGATTGGGTTACCTGCCCGCCGGTCCGGCAACCCCTCGCTCGCGCTCGGGGCTCTGGTAACGCAGCGAGACCGCGCAGTACGGCCGGCCGAGCAGCTTCTTGACGAGGATCACCTCGCCCACGTCGTTGCCCTCGATCCGGTGGCCGATGTACTGGAGCAGGTAGCCGACCAGCAGCAGTACCACCGGCCGCCACCACAGGTCCCAACGCCACTGGACCAGTTGGACGAGCGCGAGGAGGAGGGCCGCGACCGCGAGCGGGATGCCGACGTAGTGCAACCCGCGCGACACGGGGTGCTGGTGCCGTGCGAGCCAGTTCTGGAGCCACCGCGGACGCCGCTCATTCATCGCGCGGATCATACCCGCGGCGCTGCGGTCGGCAACATTTGCGCGACCCGCCGCAAGCGATCGAGGGGTGAGGTGGCTAGGCGATAAGGGCGTGCGGGCGGGGATGGTCATCAGTTTAGCGCCTGATCGCGTGGTCGCCGGGCCGTGCGGTGCTAGAAACCCCCGGCTGGGATCGGTTCCAGGCCGATAAGAGACGCACGGAGACACACCATGATCGTCACGCTCGATGCCCGACGTCTGGACATGTCCTTCGACCCGAACTGCACCCTCGAGACGCTCATCGAGCAGGTGCGGGCGGCGCATGATCGCCGTCTGATCGTCTCGGTTGCGGTGGACGGCCGGCCGCTGACCGAAGACGACTTGCAGCAGGCCCTGGGCGAGCCGCTGGGGGCCGACACGCAGGTCGATCTGCAGACCGGCGATGCCCGCGCGCTCGTCGGCGACGCACTGCGCGCGCTGGCCCGGCAGTTCGAGGAGGCCAGCCGGCAACACGCCGGGCTCGCGGAGCGGCTGACCACGGGCGACTCCGGCGAGGCGCTGCGGGAGATCGGGGCGCACATGACGCTGTGGCAGACGTGCCACCAGGCGCTGATTCAGTGCAGCGGGCTGCTGCACGACAGCCTGGCCGGCTATCGGCACGAGGGCCGCAGCGTCCAGGAGTGGTCCGAAGACGTGATCGGCAAGCTGGTCGAGATCCGCGGGGCGCTCGAGGCGCGCGACCTCGTGCTGCTATCCGACCTCATCCGCTACGAGCTGCCGCCGCTGTGCGAGACGTGGCACGGGCTGCTCGACGGCCTCGCCGAGCAAGTGCGGTCCGGGGCGGCGTGCGGAACAACCGCCGAGACGGCATGAGCGCCAAGACCGCCAAGAGTGCCAAGCGGTTGGCATAGTTCCGGATAGAAAGGCCGCTGGGGCTGCGGGAAGGGGAAGAATGCCAAGTGTGCCAAGGGAGTGCCCCCCCGGTTGGCACACTTCATTATCCGGACGTTGGACAAGGCAACCGCGGAGGCGCGGAGAGCGCCGAGGACGCGGAGCGGATGGGCTGGTCGGGGGCGGGTTCATAGAAAAGCTATCAGCTCTCAGTTGTCAGCGGTCAGCTCAGAACCCCGCAGTCGCGTTTGGGGCTCTGATCGGCGCGGGCGCGGGGCATCCGCGCGGGGACGGGATAAATATGCACCACAAAAGGGCGGGCGGGGCGGGGCGTGACGAGATTGGCGGAGATTAGCGACGGGTGCGCGATTTTGTGCGTTCTTGGCGGCAGGTGACGGATTTTGCGGGGGAATAACGGGTTTTGGCGCGCAGCCGGGGGCGGCAGGCGGAGCTTGGTTAGCCGTGGCGGGGACGCGCTGCGGATTGCCGACGATGGCGCTGGGGGGCACGGGGTTGGAAACAGCATCGGCCCCGACCTCAGGGACGACGCCGGAAAACCCCCCGAAGGCATCGGCATAGACGCCACCGGCGACACCACCTACTGGCCCCCGAAACCCCCACCGTACCAGGACGCTTCGTCCCTCCTCGACCAACCGACGAGCAAGCCTGTTTCGAAGGAGCCGTAGATACCGGCGCGCCGCTCACAGGCGCGCACGGGCTCGCGCCGACATCCGCGCACGCACGATTGGGCGGCAGAGAGCCGCGCGTTACACTGCACGTACGATGCCCTACGACCCCTTGCAGGACGTGAAGTCCGTAATCCGCCACGCCGAGTGCGAGACCCGCCGCCTCCACCACGCCTGTCTCGACACCCCGCACATCCTGCTTGGCGTCTGGCGACGCCGCGAATTCGGCAAGATCGCCCTCGCTGCGTTCGGCGTCCGAGAGCGTGCCCTGCGCACCGCAGCCTCCCGGCACATCGCGGCCGTTCCCCCCGACCCGCCCGCGCCCGCCGCCCCGCAATTCGGACAGACCCTGCCGCTTACCGCTCGCGCCGCTCATCTGTTGCAGGCCGTGGCTGAGTTCGCCGATCAACATGAACGCGACGCCGTCTTTGAAACCGACCTTCTGTACGTCGGCGCCGGCGCGCCGGAGTATGGCCTCGTGCCGATTCTCGCGGATCTTGCCGTCGAGGTGCAGCAACTGCGCTGGGAACTGCGCCCGTCCGACGCTCCACAGTACGGCACCCCACACCTCGACGCGTTTTTCAAGTCATACCTCCGCGGCCCGCTCGGCTGGTGGCGCCGCCTGTTTAGCTACCACTACAGCGACGCGCGTATCCCGCGTCGTAGCGTCGAGCCTCGCCCAACGGACCCCCGCATGCTGCTGCTGAACATCGCCGACCAGACCCTCCGCCGCGAGGAAAGCGAGTTCACCATCTCCGCCGCGGACTTCCCCGCCTGGGTGAACGACGAAGTCCGTCAAACGCCCGGTTTCGATCCGCAGGCCGGATTCCGCGGCGTGCTCGACCTCCTGACAGAGCACAAGTACAGCTTCCGCTTCGGCGGCCTCGTCCACGACTGGCCCGATCCGGCCACCTGCCGCGGCGGCAAGGTGTTCGGCCGGAAGGAGGGCGAGATCATACACATCCGCGTCGCCGACCGTCGAACGCACGCGATCGCCCCGGCCCAGGACGACCCCTGTCTCCTGGTCTACGACATCGCGGAGACCGTCCGCCAACATGGCAAGTGGCCGGAAACGATCACTCGCGCGCAGCTTCGCGATTACCTGCCCGCCCAGCTAGTTCAACACCCCGAATTCGACGCCGACGCGTGCTTCGACGCGCTGATCGCGCAACTCGACCAGCCGCAGGACTGGAAGCGCCTGGCCGGCCCGATTTGCTGCTGCGGCCGTCCGCCGCTCTGGGTCTATACCGACGGCCGCCAAATCCACGTCGCCCGCTGGCTCGCCCCCTGGACCCAGCGACAACTCCTCCGCTCCGGCCGCCGCAAACGCGATGCCACGCTGCGCACCGACTAGCGCACTCAGAAGCCCCCTCCGCCGAGCCTGCCCTTCGCCCCTTTCGCATCCTGCGGCACGTCTTGCGGCGCCGTATATCCGGGACACGTATATCCGGGACAGGCGACATTTCTTTTCGACCGGGCCGGACAAGGCGGAGTGAGTGATGTGGCCGCGCTTCGCGCGAGCGCGGAGTGTCGTTCGTTTCCCCGGGACGCTCGATTTGCGAGACATGGCAGCAGCGTACAACGCGCTGTGAGGGTGAGTTTGGTCAATGTGCGGGGGGAAGATGGGGCGCGAGCAGACGCGGGCGGCGCGGCGTTCCTGCGCCCCTTCGGGGCGCCAAGAAGAGGAGGAGAGAGGCGTCCTGCTCCCACGGGTTCCGCGACGGCCAAGGCGGCGTCGCTCCACCCGTGGCTACAACCCATCGCCCCGTTCGGGGCGAAAACAAGGTAGCACTGCAGCAGGTCCCCGTCGTAGCGTCGTCAGGGTGTTACTCGGTCACTTGTACCACCCTACTCGCCGCGCCTCGTCGAGGAGCCAGCGATAGGTGTCGAACGTCACCCCCGGCGGAATGGAATGGTCGGAATGGTACATGTAGCCGCGGTACGGCATCGCCGCCGCCAGCTTGGAGTGCAGCTCCGCCCGGATTCGCTCGCGGTCGTTGGTCGCCAGCACCGTCACGTCGATGTTGCCGCAGAAGCCGAGGCGGTCGCCGTACTGCGGGGCCAGCGCGCGCACGTCCATGCTCGCCTTCGCCTCCAGCGGCTGGATCATGTCCACGCCGGCGTCGAGGAAGTGCGGGATCAGCAGCCGGATGTCGCCGTCGGAGTGGAAGATTACCGGCATCTTCCGTCGGTGGAACTCGTCGAACAGCCGCTTGTGGCACGGGTACACGAACTCGCGGTAATGCCGCGGCGACATGAACGGGCCGTTCTTGTACGCGATGTCGCCATAGATGAACGCGCCGTCGCAGACCAGGCCCTCGGCCTCGAGCAGGTGGAACATGTCGATCTCGAACTGCGTGTAGGTCGCGAAGACGTCGCGGAGCCAGTCCGGCTGCTTGAGCAAGGCCCGGCACATCATCTCGTGTCCGAGCGAGTCCTTGGTCGACTCGATCACCTCGACGCCGGCGAAGCAGATGAACCGCCCCGCCGCCTTCGCCCGCTCGTACCGCGGCCGGAACTCGTCCCAGCGGATGCGCTCGCGCGACGCCGTCAGCGACGGCTTGGCCTTGAACCACTTCTCCGGCGTGTCGATCCCGAAGCGCACGTGCTCCGGCGTCCCCATCTTGTGCTTCCACCACCGCAGCACCGCGTCGTTCCCGTCCCGTCGCAGCACCCACTCGTCGCTCTCGTCGAGGACTTCGGGCTCGACGAGCCGCAGCCGCTGGTTCGGCCAGCCGACTTGCAGGAGGTCGAAGTCGAAGTACTCCGGCAGCGTCAGCCGGTCGGGCCGCGGCTCGGCGGCGAAAGCCTCGATGCCGCAGCCGTAGCGCGGGTCGGCAATCTCGCGGACGAAGGCGTCCTCGGTCTCGCGCCAGAAGCCGTCGTAGAGCGGCACGCGGTCATGCGGCCGGCGTGCGAGGCAACGTGCGACACGCTCGCGGGAAGTCAGTTCCGTCATCGCGGTTCGCTCAGTTTCGCCCGAGCCGGCAGAGCTGCTTGGCGAGTTCCGCCCCCGTCGCGGCGTCGCGGCCGTAGCCGTCGGCGCCGATCTTCGCGGCGTATTCGTCCGTCACCGGCGCACCGCCGATCATCAGCTTGGGCGGCGGCTGGAGTTGGGCGCGGAGCAGCTTGATCGTCTCCGCCATCATCGGCATGGTCGTGGTTAGCAGGGCGCTCATGCCGACCACGTGCACCGGGCGCTGGCGACAAGCGTCCACAAACTTCTCCGGCGACACGTCGACGCCCAGGTCGATGACCTCGAAGCCCGCGCCTTCGAGCATGGTCGCGACGAGGTTCTTGCCGATGTCGTGCAGGTCGCCGCGGACGGTGCCGATGACTGCGGTCGCCGCGGGCTTGACGCCGGCCTTCGCGAGGTGGGGTTTGAGGAGCGTGGTGCCGGCTTTCATGGCTTCGGCGGCGATGAGGACTTCGGGGACGAAATACTCGCCCTCGCGGAACCGCCGGCCGACCTCGGTCATGCCCTTGAGCAGCCCCTCGTTGAGGAGGTCTTTGGCGGGCGTGCCGGCGGCGAGGCCCTGCTCGATCAGCTTGGGCGTGGCGACCTCGTCCCCGTTGATGACCGCTTCGGCGATTTGCGCGAGCACAGACATCGTGGACTCCCAGAGCGGCAGGATGCGATTCGCGGCATCCAAGCGCGATTGGGAGTATAGCGGGGCGTGCTCGGAGCGCAAACTCAGCCTACGGTCGATCGGGGCGGTGGACCTCGTGAGCCGGTTGCCAGGCCCGTCCCTCTGGATTCTGGCGCGGGCAGGGGGTATGAAACACCGCGATGCCTGAGCTAGCCATTGACGACGGTCTGATCGGCCACCGGGTCGCCGTGCCCGACCGGCCGGAGTGGGGTATTGGGACGGTGCTGCGCGTGCTAAGCACAAACGCGGGCGCTCAGCCGGTCCATCGCGTGTCGATCCAGTTCGCGACCGGACACCGCGTGCTGCTGGTTCCGCCGGCGCGATTGATCGAGCCTCAGCCCGAGCTGGAGCGGGCGGCGGGCTGGCTGGATACGCTGGCTGGGCGCACGGTGGACGACCGGCTCGTCAGCCTGCCTGCGTCCGTCACGGAATTCCTCGGGACGCCAGCCCAACGCATCAGGGTGCTGGCCGCGCTGTACGAGCACACCGAGGAACCTGCGTCGTTGATCCACTGGGCCCGGCGGCAGGCGCACGTCGCCGATCCGCTCAGCCATTGGTCGCGCGACGAGCTGCTGGTGGCGTACCGGAAGTTCTGCACGGAGCGCGACTCCACGTTGCGCGTGGCGGCCGCTCTGTATAAGCAAGCGGAAGGACCCGAGGCCCTGGCCGCCGTCTTGGCGTCCTTTCCGGAACCAATCGCAGCGGAGATGCGGGCGGCGCTGCGCCGGCCCATCTAGCGCGTTTTCTTTGCGGTTACCGCCGGTATACTGATCCCATGCGGGTCATCGCGATCATCAACCAGAAGGGCGGCGTGGGGAAGACGACGACCGCGGTCAACGTGGCCGCGGCGCTGGCGCGCGACGGGCAGCACGTGCTGCTCGTCGACCTCGACCCGCAGGCGCACGCGAGCATCCACTTCGGCATCGAGATCGGTGCGGAGGAAATCAGTGCGTATGACGTGCTGACGCGCGACATGGCGCTGGCGGATGCTGCCCGCCGCGTGACCGAGCGCTTCGTGCTCGTGCCGTCGCACATCGACCTGGTCGGGGCCGAGTTGGAATTGGCCGAGCGGCCGCAGCGCGAGACGGTGCTGGCGCGGAAGCTGGCGGCGTATCAGGACGGATTCGACGTGTGCCTGATCGACTGCGCCCCGTCGCTCGGGCTGCTCACGGTGAACGCGTTGGCCGCCGCGGAGGAGATCATCATCCCGCTTCAGCCGCATTTCCTGGCCCTGCAAGGTCTGGGGCGCCTGCTCCAGACGGTGACGCTCGTGCGGCAGGCGCTGAACCCGCGGCTGCGCGTGAGCGGGGTGGTGCTGTGCATGCACGAGCGCGGCACAAAGCTCGCGCAGGAAGTGCAGGACGACGTGGCCCGGTTTCTGGCGCGGGCCGCCCCGGGCGACGCGTGGTTCGGCGCGCGGGTATTCGCGACGACGATCCGGCGGAATATCAAGCTGGCGGAGTGCCCGAGCTTCGGGCAGACGGTGTTCGACTACGCGCCGAGCAGCCACGGGGCGGAGGACTACGCGGCGCTGGCGCGCGAGATTCTCGCGCTGGCGGCGCCGGCTGCGTCGCCGCAGGACACATCCGCCGACTTGTCCACGTCCGCGGCCGTGCCGGCCGCCGACGCCGCGCCAGCCTGAGCACGAAACCGCATGGTTTCAGACGGGGGGCGGCGCTATCATGTAACAGGGGTGAATGGCTGGCTTGGGAACGGAATGGTCTATCAGGCTCCCCTACCGCCGGAGTACGCGGAACGCAGCGACGAGGAATTGACCGCGCGCATTGCGGCGGCGCGGCAGCGACTCGGGCCGCGCCTCGTCATTCTCGGGCATCACTACCAGCGCGACGAGGTGATCGCGTTCGCCGACTTCACCGGCGACAGCCTGAAGCTTTCGCAAATCGCCGCCGAGCAGACGCAGGCGGATTACATCGTGTTCTGCGGCGTGCACTTCATGGCGGAGACGGCGGACATTCTGACGGGCCCGCGGCAGCAGGTGATTCTGCCGGACCTGTCCGCCGGTTGCAGCATGGCGGACCTGGCGGACATCGACCAGCTCGAGGAAGCGTGGCGCATCCTGGAGGAGCACGCGGGGGCGCCCATCACGCCGATCACGTACGTGAACTCGACGGCCGCGATCAAGGCGTTCGTCGGGCGGCACGACGGGGCGTGCTGCACGAGCTCGAACGCGAAGATGGTGCTCGAATGGGCGCTGCGCGGCGCGGAGCCGGGCGGCGACCCGCACGCCGGGAATAAAGTGCTGTTCCTGCCCGATCAGCACCTGGGCCGCAACACCGCGTACGCGCTGGGCTGGCCGCTGGACAGCATGGTGGTGTATGACCCGAACGTCGTGAACGGCGGGCTGCTGCCGGAGGAGCTGCGTGCGGCGCGCGTCATCCTCTGGGCCGGGCACTGCGCGGTGCACCAGCTTTTTAAGATCGAGCAAATCAAGCCCCTGCGTGCGAGCGGCGAGCCGTGGAATGTCATCGTGCACCCGGAGTGTACATGGGAGGTGTGCCAGCAGGCGGACTACGTCGGCAGCACGGAGTACATCATCAAGACCGTGCGCGAGGCGCCGCCGGGGAGCTACTGGGCGATCGGCACGGAGGTGCATCTGGTCGGGCGGCTGATGAAGATGCTGCCGGACAGGCGCATCCGGTCGCTGGCCGGTCCGCAATGCTCCTGCGCGACGATGTACCGGATCGACCTGAAGCACCTGTGCTGGGTGCTGGAGAACCTGGCCGCCGGCGAGGTCGTCAACCAGATTGCCGTGGACGAGGAGACGAAGCGCTGGTCGCGCGTCGCGCTCGAGCGGATGCTGGCACTGCGCCCCGCCCAGCCGGTGTCCGCGAAGTAACTGCGGGGCCCCGTTAAGCCTTGCCACCCTTATTGCGCACTTTCTCCCTGCATGGATTTCCAGAGCAGTTCTGCGATATCAAGTTGGCCGACGCCCTCGTGGCCCTGGTCGGCGAGGCCGTCGCTCAGCATTGTTTTGCAGAACGGACAGGCGGACGTGAGCACGTTGTCCTTCCCGCCGGCCGGTAACGCGGTCAGGAGCTGCCGGACGCGGGTGTGATTGACGCGGGCGGCCCCCGCCTCCTCTTCTTTCCACATCTGCGCGCCGCCCGCTCCGCAACATAGGCCGCGGTCGCGGCACTGCACCGGCTCGGATAGCCGCACGCCGGGGATCGCCGCGAGCACGTCGCGCGGGGGGTCGTAGATTTCGTTGTGCCGCCCAAGGTAGCAGGCGTCGTGGTACGCGACGCGCGCGTCCACGCGGGTCCGCGGCACGAGCTTGCCGGCCTGCACGAGCTGTGCGAGCAGCTCGCTGTGGTGGATGACCTCGTAGTGCCCGCCGAAGTCGGGGTACTCATGCTTCAGCGTGTTGAAGCAGTGCGGACAGGTCGTGACGATCTTCCGGACCTTGTAGTTGTTGAGCACCTCGATGTTCTGCTGCGCGAGCGTTTGAAAGAGGAACTCGTTGCCCGCCCGGCGGGCCGGGTCGCCGTTGCAGCGCTCCTCGGGGCCGAGGATCGCGAAGCTGACGCCGGCAGTCTTGAGCAGTTGGGCGAACGCCCGGGCGATCTTGCGCGAGCGATCGTCGAACGATGCGGCACAACCGACCCAGTACAGGTACTCCGCGTCGGACTTCTGGGCCATCAGCGGCACGTCGAGGCCCTGCGCCCACTCGGCCCGCTGGTCGTTGGGGAAGCTGTACGGGTTGCCGGCGTTCTCCAGCCCTTGGAACATGGTCGCGAGCTGCTCGGGGAACTCGCCGCGCTCCATCGCCAAGTTCCGCCGCAGGTCCACGATCTTGTCGATGTAGGTGATGAAGACGGGGCACTCGGTCTCGCAGGCGCTGCACGTCGTGCACGCCCACAGCACCTCGGGCTTGATCACGTCCGGCACCAACTCGGGGAGTGCCGGCGTTTCAGTGCCTTCGGTTGTGCTGCCGCCGGCGGGTTTCCCGTTCCCCGCGGTCAGCTCGTCGGCGTGCCGGTACATGAAGTCCCGCAGGCTGATCGTCAGGTGCTTCGGCGAAAGCAGCTTGCCGGTGCTCGTCGCGGGGCAATGATCGGAGCAGCGGCCGCACTCGGTGCAAGTGTAGAAATCGAGCACGTCCTTCCAACTGAAGTCCGGCACGCGCTTGACGCCCAGCGTCTCTTCGCGCTCCAGCCGGCCCTCGATGTCGCGGAGCGGGGCGAGCCGGCCGCGGGGCGTCAGGCTGCGGGCGAACACGTTCGGCACGACCGTCAGCACGTGGAAGTGCTTGCCGTACGGCAGCAGGTTCAGGAAGAACAGCACGAGGAACGAATGCGTCCAGAAACCGGCCTGCCAAAGCACGTGCTGCGTCGGCCCCGGCAGGCCGCGGAGCAGCACCGCGGTCAGCGACGCGAAGGGCATGGCGGCCTGGAAGCGTCCATCGTTCGCGTTGATGATGACGGCCTCGTACACCAGGTCGGCGATCATCATCACGAAGATGATCAGCAGAATCAGCAGCCCTTCGAGGTTCAGCGTCAGCCGCTTGAGCCGGGCGACGAGCCGGTTGTAGAAGAACGCCAGCGTGCCGACGATCACGAGCACGATGAAGAGGTCGCGCAGCACGGCATACGCGATGCCCACCGGGTTGCCCAGGCCGAAGAGGCCCCAGAAGTCGAAGTCCTCCGAGTACCCCCGGCACCACAGGATGATCGAATTGAGCAGCAGAACGACGAAACCGAAGAAGACGGCGATGTGGGCCCAACCGGCCAGCGGGTAGCGCGGCATGCGCTTCTGGGCACAGACGTAGGCGAGCACGGTCCCAATCCGGCGGCCGATCTGATCGGCGCGGTTCTCCGGGCGTTTGGCCACCATCATCAGCCGCCAGCGGCGGGTCGCCGAATAGGCGAAAACGCCCAAGCTGACGACCAGCAGCAACGTCATCGCGATCGGGCTCATGCTTCACCTCTCGCTCGCAAGTCGCAATCGGGCGGTGATTGTAACGCCCATGATCCGCTTGGCGAGTGCGCGGCGAAGCCTGCCGCCCGCGGCCTAACGCCGGCCGGCGTTGTATAGGTCAGTGGCCATGTCCCAGTTCACGACATTCCACCAAGCAGCGACGAAGTCCGCCCGGCGGTTCTGATATTTCAGGTAGTAGGCATGCTCCCACACGTCGATTGTCAGGATCGGCGTGTGGCCCTTCGACAGCGGGGAGTCCTGGTTCATCGTGTCGCAGATCGCCAGCTTGCCGCTCGCATCGAGACACAGCCAGGCCCAGCCGCTGCCGAACCGCCCCAGCGCGGCCTTCGCGAACTGCTCCTTGAACGCGTCGAAGCCGCCGAAGACCTTCTTGATCTCGTCGGCCAGCGGACCCTTCGGCTGGCCGCCTTTGCCGGGCCCCAGGATGCGCCAATAGAAGCTGTGGTGGTAATGCCCGCCGCCGTGGTTGATCACGGCCGGCCGGATGTCCGCCGGCACGCGGTCGATCTCGCGCAGAAGCTGCTCGATGGGCTTGGCGGCGAGGTCGGGGTGCTCGGCGAGCGCCTTGTTGCAGTTGGTCGTGTAGGTCACGTGGTGCTTGTCGTGGTGGATCTCCATCGTGCGCGCGTCGAGATACGGCTCAAGTGCATCGTACGCGTACGGCAACGGGGGTGTTTCATAAGCCATCGCATGTCTCCTTCGGCTCAGACTTACATTTGACTCGAAACCCGGTTCGGCCCTGCGAACACGCCTCACGCACAACCCAGCGGCCAGTGCGCCGGGCTATGATTCCCCACGCTGCCGATACAGCTCCGGCTCGACGACCTTGCTCATGGCGGCGACGTCGAGCCCCCCGCCCAGAAATGCGTTCACCGCCTGCACCGTCGCAGACGGGTTGGTCAGCGTGTCGTTATAGCTCACGTAGAGCACCTTGAAGCTCGGCTGGCGGCCGACCCACGCGTCGAACTCGGCGAGCTGCTGCTCGAACAGCCCGATGAGCTTGTCCTGACTGAGGTTGCCGCCCTGTCGCCCGCGGCGCGAGAGCATCACGTCCTGCGAGGCGACGACCTCCTCGAGCTTGCGGCGCATGAAGATGATGCGGTACTCACGGCCGGGCGGCAGGTCGTACAGGAGGCGGTAAACCATCTTGACCGCCCGTCCGCCGGCCTGCGCAAGCCAGGAGGGGTCCTCTTTCGTCTTCTTGACGGGCTCGAATTCGAAGTACCCGCGCGGGTTGTCCGCGTCCGCCTTGCGGACGTGGTCCGTCAGGGCGGACAGCCCGCCCGCGTCGAGCATCCGCATCATCATCGACGTCCCCGAACGAGGCAGCCCGGAGACGATGGTCACAATGTTGGCGTCAATCTGGGGCATGGCGCGCCATAGGCTCCGCTTTCGCTGTTGGCATCCGATGAAACGAGTGCATTCTAGCGCCCGCACGGCGTCGTGCAAGCACGGGACCCACCGCACGCGCGGTGCCCCGCTTGACGCACACGCACCACGCTCGGACAATGCGACCTGACCAGTTTCGCACGGCGGGGATCATGGGCCGTGAAGGCAAGGTGTAGCGTGAAGGCCTGGGAAGTGCTCAGAGATGCGACCGAGCGCGTCGGCGTCAAGGCCGTGGCGGCCCGGCTGAATGTCAGCAGCGCCCTCGTTTACAAGTGGTGCCAGGAGCCGCCGTCAGCCGGCAATCCGACCGGCTCGGGGGCGCACAACCCCCTCGACCGGCTGCGAGTCCTGTTCGACGCGACCGGCGACGCTCGCATCATCAACTGGCTCTGCAACGCCGGCGGCGGCTTCTTCGTGCCCAACCCGCAGGTGGCCGCGATCGACCGCGACGAGCAACTGCTCGGCACCACGCAGCAAGTCGTCGAGGACTTCGGCCAGTTGCTCTCCGACGTAAGCCGCAGCATCGAGAACGACGGCGTGATCACCGGCGAGGAATCCGAACGCATCCGCGGATCCTGGGAGCGCCTCAAAGCCCACGCCGAGCACTTTATCATCGCGTGCGAGCGCGGCATTTACGGTCAACCCAAGAAGCGGTAGCCCCGGGGCGGGTAGCGCAAGTCTCATTACGGCGCACACGCGCCGGGCCCCCGTTCAACCCCCCTGCATCTCGAGCACGACCTCCGCGAGCGCGCCGGGGATCTGCTGCGCCTCATCCGCTTCGAGCGTACGCACGTCGAACAGCAGCGCCTCGTCGTGGATCCGGCAGATAATCGGCACCTCACGCTGCCGCAGCTCCGCGGCAACCGTCGCCGCCCGCAGCTTGGCCAGCCGCACGACCACGACCCAGGTCGGGAACGGATACGTCGGCAGCGAGCCGCCGCCGGCCTCCGAAACGTCCGGCCGGGCCGACACCTCGGCTTCGGGCGCCGCCGCGGTGATCTCGCCGGCCAAGGCCCGCGCCGCCGCCGCCAACGCCGCCGGCGTCCGCGACAACATGCGATACGCGGGGATGCGGCGGACAATCGCCTCCGGATCGCGATAGATGCGCAGCGTCGCTTCCAGCGCCGCCAGCGTCAGCTTGCCCGGACGCAATGCGCGGGCCAGCGGATTGCGGCGTAGAGCGGCGATCAGGTCCGCGCGGCCGACGACGATGCCGGCCTGCGGCCCTCCAAGCAACTTATCGCCGCTGAAAAGCGTCAGGTCCGCGCCAGCGGTGACGCTGGCCCGCACGCCGGGCTCGTCCCACGCCCGCGGTCCGACGGCGCCAGCCGGCACGCCCTCGTCCGCGGGCCACGGCACGTCGTCCGTCAGCAAGCCGCTGCCGAGGTCGTCGACGACGACCAGGTTGTTACGCCGCGCGAGCGCGACCAGCTCGGCGAGCGACGCGCTCTCGGTGAACCCCTGGATGCGGTAGTTGCTCGTGTGCGCCCGCAGCAGGACGCTCGTGTTCTCGTTGATGGCCCGTTCGTAGTCGCTGATGCGCGTCCGGTTCGTCGTGCCGACCTCGACCATCCGGCAATTCGCCGCCGTCATGATGTCCGGCAGGCGGTACGACCCGCCGATCTCGATGAGCTGCCCGCGCGAGATGACGACTTCACGCCCCGCCGCCAGCGTGTTCAGCACCAGGAACGTCGCCGCGGCGTTGTTGTTCACGACTACCGCATCCGCCGCCCCGCACAACTCGCGCAGCAAGTCGCGCAGATGATCGTGCCGGCTGCCGCGCTGACCGGTCACGAGATCAAACTCCAAATTGCAGTAGCGGGCGGCCGTCTCGACGATGGCGTCGATCGCTTCCTCCGCCAGCGGCGCGCGCCCCAGGTTCGTGTGCAGCACGATGCCGGTCGCGTTGATCACCTTCCGCAAACGCGGCCGGCTGCGCTCGTACAAATGCTGCCGGATCGCGAGCGCCAGCGACGGGAGGTCAATGGCGGCGGACTGGCCGGCTAGCAGCGCCGCCCGGCGGTCCTCCAGCACCGCGCGTACGGCGAGAAGCACTTCGCCGCGGGGATGGTCTTCGGAGAGGTTGACGATGGCCGGCTGCTTCAGCACGTGGTCGACCGACGGCAGCTCGCGCAACGCCGCCGGCGCCGGGTTTTCGGGTGCGGGCGTGTCCATACGCGGCATGATACGAGCGCCGTGCCGCCAGCGCAAGAGCGTCCAGAAAGTGACGATCTGCGCCCCCTGCCGCCGGGGTCCGCCGCGCCGCCGCCGCTCTCGCGCCGAGAAACGCGCCGATCCGCGACAGGTCAGCGGCTGGGTTGACGCACGAGCTTCCGCGACGGACGCTATCGCAGATGGACGCGGCGGTCAGCGTGATTCCGGCCCACACGCCCGAACGGCTGGGCGACGTGCGCACCCTCTTCCACGAATACGCCGCCGAAATCCAGGTCGATCTGTGCTTCCAGGGCTTTCAGCGCGAGCTGGACGAGCTGCCCAGCGCCTACGCTCCGCCCGCGGGCCGGCTGCTGATCGCACAAGACGCCGGCCAGATCGCCGGCTGCGTCGCGCTGCGGCCGCTGGCCAAGGACGACCGGCTGGAAACCGATCCCGCAGATGACGCGAGGGCAGCGCCGGTGTGCGAGATGAAGCGGCTGTACGTCCGGCCGGCGTTTCGGGGACGTGGCGTCGGGCGGGTGCTGGCGGTGGCGGTCATCGAGGCGGCCCGCGAGATCGGCTATGCGCGGATGCGGCTCGACACGCTGGACACGATGCAGTCGGCGATCGCGTTGTACCGCGCGCTGGGTTTCGCTGACACCCAGCCGTACTGCCACAATCCGCTCGCGGGTGCCCGGTTCATGGAGTTGGACCTGCGGGCGTAGGGGCGGCGACTACCTCCTGCTCGCTTCGAAGGGGCGAGGGGCTTCCGACGCCCCGCACCTACCCCAGCCGGCAATGCCGGCACAGGTAGCTCAACGCCCCAAACTCCGTGCCCGGGCTGCCAACCCGAATGTCGCCCAGCCCGATCCACTTGCGGCAGTTCGTGCAGCGCACCTCCAGCGTCCCCGGCTTGACCTGCAAGCCGATGCTCGCGGGCAGGATCGCCTCCGTCTCGCACAACGCGCGTAGCCCCTGCACGAGATCGATCCGCAGGTCCGTGATCCCGGCCCAGAATTCGCCCACGACCGTCAGCTTGGGCTTGCACCCCTTGATGAGCCGCTCCACGCCGCGGTAACCCAGGTGCTCTTTCTTGACGTGGTCGGAATCGTCGTACTCCTCGGGGTCCGGCTCGCTCATGTGGGCCACGAGGATGTCGCATCCGCCCAAATGGTCTTTGTCGCACAACTCTTTGAAGAACCCGGTATCGCATGTGAACCCCACCGTCGTTGCCGTGGTCCTGTCCTCGTTGAGGCACTCAACCCGCACGCCGACGGCTTTCAGAACGTCCGCCGAGTGCTTCGCTGCGAAATACCATACGCGAAAGGGCAAATCTGGCAGGTCGCACGGCGTTGGCTCCCAGCCCTTGCGATGCGCCTGCATGATGTGGGGATCGGGAAAGCGATGGTCCGCCTCCTCCGGATCGAAGCGCCCCGGGCCCGCCGTGTCGGCGTCCCAGAGCAGCACATACCGCCACGCCGCCTTCTCCTCGTCGTCTTTGGCCCGCTTGTACATCTCATATCGAATGTCGTCGAAGCTCCGCAGGTCGTCGTTGTGGTCGGTGTGGTTGTGACTGACGACCATCGCGTTGATCTCGCGGCAATGAAAGCCGGCTTCGTGCAGGTTCTTGAGGAAATCAAAGCCCGGGTCGATCGCGATGCCCTTTCCGCGCCACTTGAGCAGGTATCCGCCCCCGCGGCACGCGGCGCCACCCTCCCCCAGCAGTGACACCGCCGAGCCCCAGCCTTTCAAGATCGCCAGCACGACCGCTTCGCACTTCTGCGCGTTGTATCGGCGGCCGTACGCGTCATACTTCGTATCCTGCGCCCCGTCCAGCCTCGCCTTGATCCGATCCTCCGGCCGGTCATCTCGTTCGCCCGCTGCGCCGCCCGGTAGCGCCGCAAGGACGACCTCGTCCTTGCGGCTGCGCCTCCCCGGACTCACCTTGGCCGCCGCGATCTTCTGCTCGGCACGCTCCGCAAAGTCATCGGCTCCTTGCTTGCGGAAGAGCGCGCCTGCCCTTTTCCAATTCTCCACGGCCTCGTGGAGGCGTCCCTTCTTTGCAAACACGAGCCCTAACCCGTACCAGGCATTGCCGAACGCACCGTAGCCCGGTATCGCCAGCGCCTTCCGGTAGCATTTGATTGCCTGGTCGTAGTCCTTCTTGGCAGCGAGCGCGTTGCCCATGTTGCTCCACGCATCGCCAGCCGCGTCGTGCTTCGGCTCGGCCAGCGCCTCGCGGTAGCACGCAATCGCTCGATCGTAGTTTCCCTTTCGCGCATATGCCACGCCCATGTTGTTCCGGGCGCGGCCGGGCACTTCGAAGCCCGGTGTCGCCAGCGCCTTACGGTAGAACCTAATCGCTCGGTCGTAGTCCTTTCGCCGATATTCGAGCCAGCCCCGCGTGAACCAGGCGAGCTCCGGTAGCCTCAGCCGCGAGTCGTCGAGCGCTGCGCCGACCTTGGCCTCGGCTTGGTCAAGCTCGCCATCGACGGCCAGGATCAGCGCCTCGGCCACGACCGCCTCGGCCTCTAGTCCGTGCTGCCGTGCATTCTCCGCCGCCGCGCTGTACGCCTGCTTCGCTTCCTCGTTCTTACCGTGCATGTGCAGCCGGCGTGCGTCCCAGTACATCCGACTGAAACACGCGGCCGGCGTACGCTTCCTCGTCATACGTACCTCCCGCTGGATACGTTGCTCCCGCCAGACATGGGCGGTACACAGATTGTCGCCCCCCGCCCCCGCGTGTCAACGCACCCGCGCGCGAGCCAGGTCGACCTATGTAGTTCCGCCCAGGTCTCGGCGCCTTCAAGTCACCCTAATAATCGAGCGCCGCTCCCGCCCCCCCGCCGTCCTCCAATCCAAAATCCAAACTCCAAAATTCAAGATCGCCCGCCCCGCCCCCGCCGACGACGCCCGTCTCCCACGCATTCCTGATACTCTTGACCACCCACACGCCCCGTGTGCGCTACCGCCGCACGTGCTTCTCCCACCCCACCGGCTGCGTCCAGGCCTGTTGGAGCTGGTCCTTGTAGGCGGGGTTCGCCGCGGGCTGGTTCGACGTGACGCGGGCACGCACATACAGCTCGTCGCCGGTGAGCTTGTATGTCGCCCGCACGGTGGACTCGCCGCTAGCGTGGCCGTTCGTGACCCGCATACCTTTCACGGTCTCGAAGACCTTGCCCACGTCGGCCGAGTACCGCCGCGTAGCGTGCACTTCCTGGCCGTCCTTGTCCTTTACGGCCTCGCTGTGATGGTCGAACTTCACCGGCGTGCCGACGAACTCGATCGTGTACTCGGCATCGGCGGCGGGGGCGACGACGACGGTGTACTCGCCAGTCGCGGGGGCGTAGTGCACGTCGCTCAGCATGATGCCGGTGGAAGCGTAGAAATCGCCGGCCTGCATCGCGGTCAGGAGCGCGGTCGGCTCGAGCATCGCGGCTCGGACCATGATCCAACCGTGCAGTGAGCCCGTCTGCGGCTTGCCGTAGTACGCGTGGGAGTCGTCCGACGCGGTGCCGTAGAGCGGGCGCTCGCCGTGCTCGGCGAGACGGAGCGTGTTGGCGATATCCCAGACGCGTTCGTCGCCGGCGTGCAGCTCGTCGCCCAGGACGGCTTTGCCGACGCCGCCGTTGGCGACCTCGACGAACGCGGCCTCCGGCACATCGACGAGGTCCTCCGCGGCCACGCCCCACCGAAAGCTGGGGTGGTTGATCTGCACGACGATCGGGCCGCCCGACGCCTGCTCCTCCTCCGCCACGGCCCGCAAGTTGCGTCGGAGGGCGTCGTGCGTCGTGTCGCCGTGCTGCGGCTTGACGGCGTGGCGGAGGTTGTAGGCATTCATGTGCAGGGGGAGCTTGTCGATCTTGTCGGTGATCTCCTCGGAACGGATGAGGATGAACTCACCCGGCTTCTCGACGCGGGGGGCGAATTCGGGGAACTTCTTGAGGCGGACCTGCTTCTTGCCGTCTTTCTCGCGAGTCTCGACCCAGTCGGCGCCCCACTGCTTGGTGTACACGTCGAGCACGTCGTCGGCCTCGGCGCGTTTGACCGCCTCATCCACGTCAAACCAGCGATCCGCGTCGGCGATGACGTCGTGATCGGTCAGGCACAGGAAGTTGAAGCCCTTGTCGCGGTAGTGCAGGGCCACCATCTCCGGAAAATCATGCCCGTCGCTCCAGAAGGAATGGTCGTGGATCGCCCCTTTGTACCAGCGGGCCGCTTGCGGCTGAGTCGCCGGGGCGCTCTGGGCACTTGCGGTCGGAACCGAGCCGAGCCAGGCGGTGATGGACGCCGCGAACACCAACGCGAACGGGAAACGCCGCATGGGTTTGCTCCTGTTGTATTCGGTGCGTCGAGGACGCACGCCCCGGGTCCTTCGGGCAGCCACCGTAACCGCCGATCCGTCCGCCGCACGTTGCGTGACGATACGACGCCTGTCGCCATTGGGCAAGCAGCGTCGAGCGGGCCGGCCGCTCGAGGCGGTGCGCAGCCGCGAGTTCGTTTGCCTGTTTGGCATGTGTTAGGTATAATACTAACAGGGAACAGACGGTGCGTCAAGCCGGATTTCGCGTCCGGGACGACGCCGCGCTGACGGAGCACGCCGGGTCATGTCGGAGAAGCCACAGCCCGATTTGCGCGTGGGGGCAGGCGGTGCGCGAACGACCGCGTCTCTTGCCGCGAGCGCCTACGCCGAGCTGCACTGCCTGTCGAACTTCTCGTTTCTGCGCGGGGCGTCGCACCCGGAGGAACTCGTCGAGCGGGCGGCGGAGCTGGGGTACGACGCGCTCGCACTCACCGACCGGAACTCACTGGCCGGAGTGGTCCGGGCGCACCGGGCCGCCAAGGAGCACGGCCTGCACCTGATCATCGGCGCGGAGATCACGCCGGTGGACGCTCCGCCGGTCGTGCTACTTGCGCCTGATCGCGCGGCGTACGGTCGGCTGTCGCGGTTGATTACGCGCGGGCGGCTGCGTTCGCCCAAGGGGGGCTGTGCGCTCCGGCTGGTGGACGTGGCCGAATTGGGGCCCGGCCTCATCGCCATCGCGCCGCCCGGCGACGAGTGCGACGATCCGCACAGTGGACCTTACGGTGCGTACCGCGACATTTTCGGCGACGACTTGTATCTGGGGGGCGAACTGGCCGCGGACACGCCGGACGCCGTGCGGCTCGGGCAACTCGCAGCGCTATCGCAGCAGACCGGTATTCCGCTTGTTGCCGCGAACGCCGTGCACTACCACGCGCCCGAGCGGCGGTACCTCCAAGACGTGCTGACGTGCGTGCGCGAGAAATGTACGGTGGCGACCGCCGGCCGGCGGCTGTTCGCGAACGCCGAGCGGCACCTGCGCCCGCGGGACGAGATCGCCCGCCGCTGTACGTTCAGCCTGAACGAGCTGCGTTACGAGTATCCGCACGAGTTGGTGCCGGCGGGGTTGACGGCGCGCGCCCACCTGGCGGAATTGACGTGGGCCGGCGCACGCGAGCGCTACCCCGGCGGTCTGCCGGACAAGGTCCGTCGCCTCATTGAGCAGGAACTGGCGCTGATCGCGGAATTGAAGTACGAACACTACTTTCTGACAGTGTGGGACCTGGTGCGGTTTGCGCGGGGACGGGGGATATTGTGTCAGGGACGCGGGTCGGCCGCGAATTCCGCCGTGTGTTACTGCCTGGGGGTGACGGCGGTCGACCCGGCGCGGATCGACCTGTTGTTCGAGCGGTTCATCAGTCGCGACCGGAACGAGCCGCCGGATATAGATATAGACTTCGAGCACGAGCGGCGCGAGGAGGTATTTCAGTACATATATGACAAGTATGGGCGCGAGCGCGCGGCCATTACGGCGGAAGTCATCAGCTATCGTCCGCGCTCGGCCGTGCGCGACGTCGGCAAAGCGCTCGGTCTGTCGCTCGACCGGGTCGACGTGCTGGCCAAGTCGCTGGATTGGTGGAGCGAGGAGGCCGTGCCGGTCGATGCACTCCGCGCGGCCGGGCTTGACCCGCAGGACCGCACGATTCAGATGATCATCCGACTCGTGCGGCAACTGTTGGGGTTTCCGAGGCACCTTTCCCAACACGTCGGCGGATTTGTGATTACAGAAACGCCGCTGTGCGAGATCGTCCCACTGGAGAATGGCGCGATGCCCGCGCGGACGTTCATCGAATGGGACAAGAACGACATTGACGAGCTGGGAATCCTGAAGGTCGATTGTCTGGCGTTGGGGATGTTGACGGCCATTCACAAGTGCTTTGACATGATTTGGCGGCACACAACTACACCTCTGGCGCTGCATACCATCCCGTCGGAGGACCCGCGGGTGTACGACTTGATCTGCGCCGCGGACACAGTTGGCGTCTTTCAGATCGAGAGTCGCGCGCAGATGTCCATGCTGCCGCGGTTGAAGCCGCGCCGCTTCTACGACCTGGTGATCGAGGTGGCGATCGTGCGGCCAGGGCCGATTCAGGGCGGCATGATTCACCCGTACTTGCGCCGCCGGGACGGACTGGAGCCGGTGTCGTACCCAGGCGAGGCCGTGCGGGACGTGCTGGCGAAGACGCTGGGGGTCCCGTTGTTTCAGGAGCAGGTCATGCGGCTGGCGGTGGTCGCGGCGGGCTTTACGGCGGGCGAGGCGGATCAGCTTCGCCGCTCGATGGCGGCGTGGGGCCGCGGCGGGAAGATCGAGACGCTTCAAACGCGCCTGCTGCAAGGCATGTTGGCTAACGGCTATACGCCGGAGTTCGCAGAACAAATCTACAAGCAGATCCGCGGGTTTGGCGAATATGGCTTTCCGGAGAGCCACGCGGCGTCGTTTGCACTTCTGGTGTACGTTTCGGCCTGGTTGAAACGCTACTACCCCGCCGCATTCATCGGGGCCGTGCTCAACTCGCAACCAATGGGGTTTTATGCGCCCGCGCAGTTGGTCCGCGATGCGCAGCGGCACGGCGTAGACGTGCTGCCGGTCGATGTGAATGCGAGTACATACGACTGCCGGCTGGAGAGCCCCACCGGGGACACCAAAACGCCCGCGCTGCGACTGGGAATGCGTCTGGTGCGCGGACTGAGCGCCGAAAAAGTACACGGTATCGAGCTGGCTCAGCGCGCGGGCCCGATTGCGTCGCTACATGCTCTGGCACGGCGGCCCGACGTGGCGCGCGACGCGCTCGTGCGGCTGGCAGCCGCGGACGCGTTTCGCTCGCTCGGGCTGGAGCGGCGGCAGGCATTGTGGCAAATCCTCGCGCTCGACGATGACACCCCGCCGCTGTTCGCCGAGCTGGAGCCGGTCGAGCCGCCGGCCGCGCTGCCGCCGATGCCGCTCGACGAGACGGTGGTGCACGATTACGACACGCTGGGCCTCTCGCTGAACGCGCACCCGATTGGGCTGGTGCGGGCCGAGCTGACCGCGTTGCGGGTTCGCTCCAGCGCGGAGCTGAAAGCGGCGCGCCACGGGCAGCGCATCGCCGTGGCGGGGTTAGTGACGCATCGTCAGCGTCCGGGCACGGCCAAGGGGATCGTGTTCATGACGCTCGAAGACGAGACCGGAACCGCCAATCTGATCGTCCGGCCGCGGGTGTGGGAACGCAACCGGGAGGTCGGACGGTCGCGGATCGCGCTCATCGCGGAGGGCGTCGTCGAGCGGCAGGGCGCTGTGATCCACGTGCAGGTCAACAAACTGCACGATTTGTCCGCGAGAATCGCCCCCGTCCGGGCCGCGTCGCGCGACTTCCACTGACGCCCCGATGGTGAATTGGCCTAGGGCAGGGCCGCGGCCAGCTCGCGGATGAAATCGGCGACGACGCGAGCGATGGCCGCCGGGGGGTCGTTGCGATCCACGGCTTCATTCATCCGCCGGACGATCGCGCTGCCGACGATGGCGCCGTCCGCGACGGCGCACACCGCCTGCACGTGGGCCGCGGTCGCGATGCCGAAGCCGACGCAAATCGGCTTGCCCGTCTCTGCGCGAAGCTCCTGCACGTGCTGGACGAGGTCCGGCGGAAGGGCGGAACGCTCGCCGGTGACGCCCGCGAGCGACTGGTAGTAGATGAACGGCTCGGAGATGGCGGCGATGCGCCGGCGGCGGGCTTCGTCGGTCGTCGGGGCGGCGATCATCACCAGCGGAAATCCCTGCTGCCGCCCGATCGTCGCCAGCTCGTCCGCTTCCTCGATCGCCAGGTCCGGGACGATCAGCCCGTCGAAGCCGGCGGCCTGGGCGGTCTCGACGAAGTGCCGCGGATTACGCCGGTAGACGATCGAGTAGCTCACCATCGCCAGCAGCGGCACGGCAATCTGGTCGCGGGCGGCGCGAAGGGCATCGAAGAGCGTGTCGAGCTTGAAGCCATGCTCCAGGGCCCGCGAAAACGACGTTTGGATCACGGGGCCGTCGGCGATCGGGTCAGAGAACGGGATGCCGATCTCGACGCAGGCACAGTGCTGCGGGTCGATCCGCCGCAGAATCTCGACGGTCGTCGCAGCATCGGGGTAGCCGCCGGTGATGTAAGGCAGCAGGGCCTTTCGGCCGGCGGCGTGGAGGTCGCGAAATGTGGTTTGCAGGCGGCTCATGTCGGAAGTGTAGCCGGGGCACGCTCGCCGGGCACGGGGCGCGGGGCCTGAAACACGCTGGCGGGGCCGTATAATCGGCGGCATGGGTCAGACCCGCTGCGACTGCAAACAGCTCAGCTTTGTGGGACTGCGGAGCTATGCGCGGCGGCACGGGATTACGGACATCGAGGAGCTGATTCGCCGGACGGGATGTTGCACCGGCTGCGGGACGTGCCGGCCGCACCTGGAGGAGTTCCTGCGGACGGGCGAGGTTTGCTACGGCGACCAGCGGATCAAGCTGCCGGACGTGGACCCGCCGAGCCGCTGATCCAAAGGCGGCGAGCGGTTATTATGGTTACGGCGGCGGCCCGCGACCGGGCGGCCGCCGTGTCTTGCGTACGCGATGAGCGGCCCGAGGTCGAGTTTGCCGGCCGGCAGACCGACCGGCGGGCGGTCCCCCGAGCAAGATTGAGGTACTGCGATGGGCGAAGCTGCAGCGACCGGTTCGGGCGGCTTGATCGCGCGCTACTTCCGCGGCTTTGCCGTGCTGCGGGACACGGGGCGTGAATTCTGGGGCATGCAGATTTACAACGTGCTGGACAACATGGCGTACAACGCCACGTACGTCCTGGGGGCGGTTCTGCTCTCGCAAGACTTCGGGTTCGACGACAAGGCGGCTGGGTACATCGTGGCCGCGTTCACGATGGGGATCACGATCTCGCTGTTCTTCACCGGGGTCATCACCGACTGGATGGGCATCCGCAAGTCCATCAACATCTCGATGGTGGGGCTGTTCGTGCTGCGCATCCTCATGGTCGCGGCCATGCTGCGCGTGGACTTCCCGCTCCGCCGCCTGATCGGGCCGGCGGCGATGATCGCGATGGCGCCGTTTATGGCGGTCGGCACGACCGCGTTGCAGGCTTCGAACAAGCGGTACACGACCGCACGCTCGCGGGGCGCGGGCTTCAACGTCTGGTACTTGCTGATGAACTTCGGCTTCTTTCTGAGCGGTATGTACATCGACTTCATCCGCAACTGGCTGAAGCTGCACAACGCGTACGTGATCGGCATCGGCATCCCGATCGCGGTCATCTGCCTCGTCACCAACATCACGCTGATCCGCCACGAGGACCAATCGTACGGCCCAGACGAGGTGCCGGAGCCGAAGTCCGTAAGCACCGCACGCCGCAAGCCCCTGGACATCGCGTGGGCGGTGGTGTCGGAGAGCGCGTTTTGGCGGTTCCTGGCGCTGTTCGCGCTGATGATGGCGGTCCGGGCGGCCTTCCTCTATATGAGTCTCCTGTACCCGAAGTATTGGCTGCGAGTCATCGGCCCAGACGCGATGATCGGTACGATGCAGGCGGTGAATCCGTTCCTGGTCACGATCGGCCTGATTGTGCTGATCCCGATTGTCAGCCGGTTCAACGTATATAGCATGTTGACGTACGGCGCGCTGGTGTCGGCGTCGTCGCTGTTCATCATGGCCATTCCGGCCTGGGGCAACGCCGCGTACTACACGAGCCTCGCCAGCCTGATGGTGCTGAGCGTGGGCGAGGTGACGTGGTCGCCGCGGCTAACGCAATACACGACGGCGATTGCGCCGAAGGGGCAGGAGGGGACGTACTACGGGTTGTCGCAGGCGCCGTGGTTCGGGACGAAGATGGTCGTGAGCACGCTGTCGGGCCACATGCTCGCGCGGTGGGCGCCGGAGTTTCCCAAGGGCGAGCCGATTCTGCGGGACCGGCTGGCGGCGGGGCAGATTCCGTTCTGGCACAGTCCCAGCGCACTGTGGATCATCCTTGGCACCGCGGCGCTGCTGGGCCCGACCATAGCGATCATGCTGCGCGGCTGGTTCACCAAGGGGGCGCACTGGAAGACCGAGACCGCACCGAATAAGCCGGCGGCGGGACGACAGTGCGCGTGCGGGCACACGAATGGAGCGGAGGCGGAGGTCTGTGGCGGCTGCGGCGTGCGGCTGCAACCAGCGCCGGCGTAGCGAAGTGGCCTCAGGTGACGGGCCGATGAGCGTAGGATGCTTGGCACACGTGCTGCGCCGGGAGAGTTAAAGTCATGAGCGAAGCGGCACAGAAGACCGGTTTGACCGAGGCGGTCGTGAACTACTTCCGCGATTTCAAGGTGCTCAAGGAGACGCGGAGCGAATACTGGTGGATGCAGATCATCAACTTCCTCGACTGCACGGTCTTCTTCGCCGTGCTGACCATCACCGTCATCTTCCTTTCGGAGAATCTCGGCTGCAGCGACCGGCTGGCCGGATACGTCATCACGATCTTCGGCGGGGCGACGACGCTCTTCCTGCTGATTTCCGGGATGGTGACGGACTGGCTGGGAATCCGGAAGTCGCTGATCGTGTCGATGCTCGCGGTACTCGGGTTACGCGCGGTGATCGTCCTGACCACGACGGCTTCCGAGAGCGGCGTGGCGCAATTGCTGGCGCCGCTGCATTTTCAGGCCGTCGTCGACGCGTATCAGCGGGTCATCGACTGGGACTGGTGGGGCTGGTGGGACTGGCTGGGCGACGATAAGGCCACGTATCGCAACACAGTGGTCACGCTGATGTACTTCCTGATGGCGCCCTTCCTGGCCATGGTTCAGACCCTGTTCCAGGCCGCGAACAAGCGCTTCACGACGCGCCGCTCGCGCAGCGCCGGGTTCAACCTGTGGTATCTTTTCATGAACGTGGGCGCCTTCGCCGCGGGCTTGTTGATCGACTTCGTATACCTGGTGCTGAAGCTGCCGCGCGTGCACGTCTTCACCTTCGGCGTGTTCGCGGCCGGCGCTTGCCTCGTGTTGACGTTCTGGCTTATCCGCTGCGAGGAGCAGCTCTATGGGCCCGACGAAACGCCCGTCCAACCACCCGGCGGGCCGGCCAAGCGACGGAACCCGTTTGGCATTCTCTGGTCGGTGATCTGCGAGCCGGTCTTCTGGCGTTTCGTCGTGCTGATCACGCTGCTCATCGGCGTGCGCGCGGTGTTCCTGTACACGAACTTGCTCTGGCCCAAGTACTGGCTCCGCGTGATCGGGCCGAACGCCACGATCGGCCTGCTTGAGTCGGTGAATCCCGCGCTCGTGGTAATCGGCTTGATCGTCCTCATCCCTGTGCTGCACCGCTATTCGGTGTACAGCATGTTGGTCTACGGTGCGATCATCTCCGCCCTGTCGATGTTCGTGCTGGCAATCCCGACGTTCGGAACGGCCACGTATGTCGCCTCGCTCGCGGCCCTCGTCGTGCTGTCGGTGGGCGAGATCATCTGGTCGCCGCGCCTCACCGAGTACACGGCGGCGATCGCGCCGGAAGGTCAGGAGGGCACGTACCTCGGGCTGTCGATGGTGCCATACTTCCTGGCCAAGACGGTGGTGAGCCTCGCCTCGGGTTACATGCTCGAACGCTGGATTCCGGCGTTCCCCGAGGGCGAGCCGCTCTTGCGGGATCGGCTGGCCGCCGGGCAGATTCCGTTCTGGCAGACGCCGAGCGCACTCTGGATCATCCTGGGCATCTTCGCGCTGGGCGGGCCGCTGATCGCGCTGCTGATGAAGAGCTGGTTTACGAAAGGCGCAAAGTGGGAGAAGGACGAAGCGGCCGTCGCGACGGAGTAACCGCGCGGAGCGACGGGCTTCGGGACGCCGCCGTCATTGCCACTCGATGGTGCTCGGCGGCTTGCTGGAGACGTCGTAGGCCACGCGGTTGATGCCGGGGACCTCATTGATGATGCGGTTGCCGACGGCGGCGAGCACGTCGTAGTCGATCCGGACCCAGTCCGCCGTCATGAAGTCCCGCGACTCGACCAGCCGGATTACGCACAGGTGCTCGCCCTCGTACGAGCGCCCGTCGCCCATCACGCCGACGCTGGCGACGGGTACCAGCACGGCGAACGCCTGCGCGACCTTGCGATACCAGCCGGCGGCGGTCAGCTCTTCGAGCAGGATTTCGTCCGCGGAGCGCAGCAGCTCGAGCCGCGCGCGCGTGACCGCGCCGGCGATGCGCACCGCCAGCCCCGGCCCGGGGAACGGGTGCCGCCAGACGACGTTTTCCGGCAGGCCGATCGCTTCGCCGACCAGCCGCACCTCGTCCTTGAACAGCTCGCGCAGCGGCTCGACCAGCTCGAAGCCCAACTCGGCCGGCAGCCCGCCGACGTTGTGATGCGACTTGATCACGGCGGAATGGCCGGCCGGGCCGTGGCCGGACTCGATCACGTCGGGATAGATCGTGCCTTGGGCGAGGAAACGCGCGCCGTGGATCTTGCACGCCTCCTGCTTGAACACCTCGATGAACTCGTGGCCGATGATCTGCCGCTTTTGCTGCGGGTCGGTGACGCCGGCCAGCTTGCTCAGGAAGCGGTCGGTAGCGTCGATGACGCGCAAGTCGATGCCGAAATGGTCGCGGAACGTCAGCTCGACCATTTCCGCTTCGCGCCGCCGGCACAGGCCGTTGTCCACGAAGATGCTGACGAGCCGGTCGCCGATCGCGCGGTGGAGGAGGGCCGCGGTGACGCTGCTGTCCACGCCGCCCGAGAGGCCGCAGATGACGCGGTCGGTCGGGCCGACCTGCGTGCGGATCGCCTGCACCGAGGCGTCGATGAGGTTCTCGACGCGCCATTCGCCGCGACAGCCGCAGATTTCGTAGACGAAGTTGCGGATGATCTGCTCGCCGTTGGGCGTGTGGGTGACCTCGGGGTGGAACTGGACGCCGAAGACGGGGCGCGTCTTGTGGCGGACGGCGGCGACGGGGCAGGCGTCGGTGGCGGCGATGCTTTCGAAGCAATCGCCGATGGCGGTGACCGCGTCGCCATGGCTCATCCACACGAAGATTTCGGGTGGCAGGTGGGCGAGGATGCCGGCGGGCTGGCGAATGTGCAGGCGGACGCGGCCGTACTCGCGCGTCTGGCCGGCGTGGACCTCGCCGCCGAGGAGCTGGCAGGCGATCTGCATGCCGTAACAGATGCCGAGGACGGGGACGCCGAGGTCGAAGACGCCGGGGTCGCAGCGGGGTGCGCCGGGCTCGTAGACGCTGGCGGGGCCGCCGGAGAGGATCAGACCGCGCACGCCCAGCTCGCGCAGCCGCTGGGGCGTGGTGTGCGGCGGCAGCAGCTCGCTGAACACGTGGTGTTCGCGCACGCGGCGGGCGATGAGCTGCGAGTACTGGCTGCCGAAGTCGAGGACCGCGATCGTTTCGCGCGGCGTCATGCCGTTTCGATACTGCGCGGACGGGGCGCGGTCAATCACTTATTCACAGTGATCCGCGGTTCGGGGTCGAGTTCGACCGGCTGGCCAGCGACGGCCGGCGCCAGGGCCGGCTCCTCCTCCGGCGGCAGCGGCTCTTCGCTTTCCTGTGCTGCGAGCAGAGCCGTCACCAGCGGCAGCAGCCAAACCAGGTTCATGACGGCCCCGGACTCGCTGGCGATCAGCGTCGCGGCGATCACCGCGAGCAAGGCTCCGATCAGGTGCCGCGGGCGGGCACGCTTCCCGAAAAAGACGGCGAATGTCGCCCAGATCACCAGCAGGGCGACCGCTGCCTTCATTCCGCGGCGCGTGTTCACAATCCACCTGGTTTCCCGATACACGGGGGCCGCCGCTCCGGTCCAGATTGCCCAAGGATCGGGCAGCGCGGCGGGCGAAACTTGCGCCGGCGCCCAGGTCGCTTCCAGCAAGGTGCGCAAGGCCACGATGAGACGTGTTGGCGGCGGCAACGCGTCGATTGCGGCCCGGTAGGACGGTTGCAGCACCGCGCGGGCCGCCGCGGTCGGCTCGACCTGGTAACACGCCACGGAGCGCTCGTTCATTTCATTTGGCCAGTCGACCCGCAAGCCGGGGGTTTTGTCCACGATTTGCTTGAGCGGCGTGGCCTCGCTCGTGACGAGTCGGCGCCACAGAACACCCGTGAGCGCCGGCGGCGATTCCTGTCCGGCCGCTTCGCGCCGGTCAACGACCAGGGTCCCGTCCTGCGCGAGGCGGGCCTGGTACGCCGGCGGCAGGTCCGCCAGCTTCAGCGCCCCCGTGGATCGCGGCAGCGCCGGCTGCACGAGGTCCAGGAGCCCCACTCCGATCACCGCGACCCCGGCCAGCAGCCCGAGCACGCTGCCGAGGCCCTGCCACGGACGCCGCCAGAAATATGCCAGCAGCACCGGCAGCCCCAGCCACGCCCACGGCCACGCCACGCCGGCCAGCACCAGGGCCACCGTGCCCAGGATGCCGCCGACGACCGGCAGCACGGCAAGCGTGGCGGTCCACGTCAGAAGCGTGGCCGGCAACATGATCTCGGGTTTGGGCAGGCACTCCAGCGTCCCCGGGAACAGGCAGAAGATCGCGATCATCGTCCAGCCCGCCTGGCAGGAGTGCAAACGGTGCCCCAGGACGTACAGTCCCAGCAGCAGCCCCACGAAAAGCACCACGTTCACGAGCCGCTCGACCGCGAGGTCGGCCGACTGCCACCATTTCTGGCCCAGCCACTCGTCACGGTTCTTCCAGCTCATGCCGTACCGCGCTGTAGTCTCATCGGGCGGAATCGTCGGCTCGGCAACACGCAGGGCGCTGGCGTGCAGCAGATACAGGAGCGGCGAGCGGGAATCCGGCACATCGGGCTCGCCGAACGGCAGCCGGCCGGTCGCCTCGCTGTAGAGGCCGCCGATGATGCCGTCGCGCGATCCGTCCGACACCGGCGCCGTCGCGATCTGGTGCACGGCGAGTACCAGTCCCACGATGACCAGGATCGTCAGCGGCCCGCTCGGCACCGGCTGCACGGGAGATTGTGTCCGCCGCGCGAGCAACAGACCGATGCCGCGCACCAGCCAATACGCGGCGGCCGCGGTCAGGCCGATGTACGCCCACCACTGCCCCGTCTGCCGGTAACAGGCCACGCGTGTGTCTTCGCGGAGGACGAGCAGCAGGCACATGCCCGCCAGAACGAGACCATCGAGGTTGCGGAGCGACAGCAGCGGCCGGGGTCGCAACATGAGCGCAAGGATCGCGAGCGCGGCAAACCAGCCCAGCGTGCCGGGACCGAGGTCCGGCCAGAACGGCACCCAGTGATTCGTGGGCGGCGGCTCGCCCGTGTCGAGCCGCGCGGGCCCGCCCATCACCAGGACGGCGCGCACCTCCGCGCCCTCGGCGGGTGCGCTGGTCGCGTCCGGTTGCGTCGCCGCCGCAGCGTGCGTTTGTGGTTCGGCGGACCGCACGGACGATGGCCGTGTGGCCGGGCTCGGTGCGGAGGAGGGTTCCTGGGCCAGAGTCGTGGCCACCACGAGGGCGGCGATCAGGACACCGACTCCGCGCCGCCGTGCGTTGCTCGTCATCATCTGCCACTCGCTTGCAAAAGTTATGTTCGGAACCGACCGCGCCGCCGCGGCCCCGCGAGATCGTACCACGTCCGGTCACGTGGCTGTAGCGGGCGCCCGTCCGCACAGAACCGCCGCGCGGCGGCGGCCCGCCCGTGGTTTTACCGCCGACGCGGCCGCCGGATGCAGCTCGCGCGCGCCCTGACAACCGGGCCCGCAGCGCGTACACTACGTCTACTCTGGATTCTGGAGCGGCGTGGAAACATTCGCAAACACAGGTGAACCATGAGCACGGCTTCCGACTTTGGTCCGTTCGAGTTCCTGAAGCGTCTGACCGAAACCCCCGGCGTGCCGGGCCGCGAGGAGCGCGTCCGCGAACTCATTGTGAACGCGACGGGCGGTCTGTGGGATGAGACCCGGACCGACCCCATGGGCAACCTGATCTGCCTCAAGCGTGCCACGCAGAAACCCGCCCGGCGGACCGGCAAGGCGGCCGGCGCGGGCGCAGCGAGCCGGCCCCTGCGTGTCATGCTCGCCTGCCACATGGACGAGATCGGGTTCTACGTCCGCTTCATCGACGAGAACGGGTTCCTGCGGCTTCAAAACGTCGGCGGCTTCGACACCCGCAATCTCTTCGCGCGGCGCGTCGTCGTCCACGGCCGGCAGGACCTGCTCGGCGTGCTCAACCCCGTCGGCAAGCCGGTCCACATCGCTTCCGACGAGGAAAAGAAGAAGATCCCCGAGATCCGCGAACTCAGCGTCGACCTCTTCCGCCCCAAAAAGGACGTCGAGAAGCTCGTCGAGATCGGCGACCCCGTCACCCTCGCGCAAACGACCGAGCTGCTCGGCGACGCCGTCTGCGGCAAGGCGATGGACAACCGCATCGCCGTGTGGGTCGGCATCAACGCGGTGCGCAAGGCGTTCGGCTTGGGCTACCTCATGGTGGACGGCGCCGGCGGCAAGCCGGACGGCCAAGTGAAGCGCGGGCCCGTCGGGTCGCCCTACGACATCTACTTCGTCGCCAGCGTGCAGGAGGAGGTCGGCCTCCGCGGGGCAACGACCGCGGCGTACGGTGTCGACCCGGACATCGGCATCTGCATCGACACGACGCTCGCCTGCGATACGCCGGGCATCACGAAGGACGACGCTATCACCGAATTCGGCAAGGGGGTGGCGATTAAAGTGATGGACAGCGCCAGCATCAGCGACCGGGGGCTGTTCGAGGAGTTCGTCGCCCTCGCGAAGAAACACAAGATCACGTACCAGCGCGAGATTCTGCCGCGCGGCGGGACCGACGCCGGCGCCTTGCAGCGGACGCGGGCCGGCACGAGGACGATCACGCTATCCGTGCCCACCCGGTACATCCATACAGTGACCGAGTCGCTGCACAAGAAGGACGCGCTGGCGGCAGTGGATTTGCTGGCGGCGTGGTTGGTGGGGTGAACGGGAATGGCCGGTGCTCGGCCTGCGCGGCGCAGGCCGCCACGCCTCGATCGGCGCGACTCAGACCGGCAGGACGATCCCGCTGTTTGCGGCCGCGACCGGCGGCGGTGTCGGCAGCGTTTGGGCGCGCGGCTGGCTCGCTAGGGCGGCCTGCTGGTTGTGCCCGGCAAGCCCATCCTCGGCCTGGGCCTCGAATTGCACGGCGATACGCCGCGTCAGCCCTTCCGCGCGGTCATGCCGGATCACGCGGGCGAAGCGCGGCAGCGGGCCGGCCCCGGCGCGTACCAGTGGGTCGGTCGTGTGCATTTCGCTGAGCTCAACCCGCACGCCGAGCGGGGGCACGCGGTCGGCCGGCGTCAACATGGCGGCCCCCCCCGCCGACACGTCCAGCATCCAGGCGCTGATGCGCTGGTAGCTGCCGCGCGGACGAAGCCAGAGCGAGAACGCCTTCGGCTGGCGCGGGTCACGCCTGCGGTCCACGAGCGGCTGCGTCAGTTGCCCCACGGGGGTTCTTCCTTTACAAGAGCCGAATCGAGATCGCCGGCATCAGACCGGCCGGTATTGTGTTCATCGGCCGGCGGACGGACCTCCTTCATTACCGGCCGCGACCCGGCCGCGTCCGATAGCCCCAGGAATATGACGACCCGACCCGTTGCCGTTGCGCTGTCCGAGTTGGAGGGCTTCTCGTGGCCGGAGGTCTTCGGCCGCGAGGGTCCGGTAGAGTTGGAGATCGGGACCGGCAAGGTGGGGTTCCTGCTCCGCCGCGCGCGGGCGCGCCCGGAGCGCGACTTCTTCGGGATCGAGTGGGCCGGCGAGTTCTACCGGTTCGCCGTTGACCGCATGGAGCGCTGGAAAATCCCCAACGTGCGGCTGCTGCGGCTCGACGGGGCGCACTTTGTGCGTGTGGTCTGCCCGCGCGAGTCGCTCGCCGCGCTGCACGTTTATCACCCCGACCCCTGGCCCAAGAAGCGCCACCACAAGCGCCGGCTGTTTCAGCCGCCGCTGGTCGACGCCGCCGCGGCGTGCCTGGTCCACGGCGGGCACTGGGCGGTGCAAACGGACCACGCCGAGTACTTCGAGATCATCTGCACGCTGCTGCGCGGCCACCCCGAGCTGTACGAAACGCCGTTTGATGATCCCGAGTTCGGGGTCGAGGCGGCGCGGGTCGCGACGAACTTCGAAATCAAGTACCTCAAAGAGGGGCGGCGGATGTACCAGATCGCGGTGAAGCGGCGCTAGGGTCGCAGACCCGCTGTGTTGCCACGTAGTCCCCTCGCACGGCGCCACGGGCCCTGTTCACACGACGAGCAGAGTCCGCTAGGCTGCCCGGACAAGTCACACGCGGCCGAGAGTTGGCCGCGTGTGACCCGACAAAGGCGCGCCCCATTGAGCGTTGACGCCCCTGACAACTCCGTGTCCGATCAGCCCCCCCTACCGCCGCCAGTCACGTCGCCGGTGACGGCCATCGCGCGCCGGCATCCTGGCTGGGCCGGCTTCGGTGCGGTGCTCGCCCTCGGCATCGCCGCCCGCGTCGCGCTGAGCTTCACGACCGGGCATTGGGACGTGGGGTGGTACCTCACCTGGACGCGCATCCTGGGGACGCAGGGGCTCGCCGGGTTGTATCACGGGCCGACCGCCAACTGCGACTATCCGCCGCTGTACGTGCTCGGGATGCGCGGCCTCGGGGCCGTGTGGTCGTGGTTTGACCCGAGCTTTGTCAACGAGGCGGCGCTGCGCGTCTGGCTGCGGCTGCCCGCGTGCCTCGCCGACGTGGCGATCGCCGCCGCGCTCTTCATCGAAGGCCGCCGGCTGCTCAGCCCGCGCGGCAGCGTGGCGGCCGCGGCGCTATACTTCCTGAACCCCGCCACCCTCTACATCAGTGCGTATTGGGGCCAGACCGACAGCGTGCATTCCTGCTTCGTCCTGCTGGCGTGCGTGGCGCTGAACCGCTGGCGCCCGACGCTCGGCGGCGTCGCGATCGCGCTCGCCGTCTTGCAAAAACTGCAAGCCGTGACGTTTCTACCGCTCGTGCTGCTCGACCTCTATCGCCAGAAACGCTGGCGCGGGCTGGCCGGCGGCGTGTTGGGCATGTTGGTGACGTCCGCGGTCGTGCTCACACCGTTCGCGGCGACCGGCACCGTCCGCGACGTGCTGACACGCGGGTACGTGAACGTCGTCGGACAGTACCCGTACCGCTCGTTCTACGCGTTCAACCTCTGGTACATGACCAGCGATGCCGGCGCCCGCGACGACACCCTGCCGGCGTTCCTGCTGCCCGCCGTCACGCACGATGCGCCGCTCGACGGCGGACACTGGATCGCCTTCTTCACGTGGCGCCGCCTCGGCCTCGGACTGTTCGCGCTGGCGGTCGCCGGCACGCTTGCGGCGTACAGCCGGTGTTCATCCCCCGCGGCGCGGTCGCTGGCCGCGGGCGTTCTGGCACTGGCGTTCTTCCTCCTGCCGACGCAGATGCACGAGCGCTACCTGTTTCCGGTACTCGCGGTTTTGCCGCTGTGGGTAATCGGCGGGCCGTGGCGCGAGCGTGTCTACGTCCTCGTTTCCGTCCTGTTCCTGCTCAACCTGACGCTCGTGCTGCCCGTCGGGGCGGCGAGCGGACAGATGGCGGTGTTGAGCCTCATCATCGGTGGCGCGCTACTGGTCGCGCTGTTCGGTGCAGGGCTGGCCGCCACTCGACATTCCGCGGCGAAGCCCGTCGTCGCCGACGCCCCCGGTCTGGTCGCGACGGTCGCGTTACTAGAACAGCCAGAGCCGCTGGAGCCGTCGCGGCTGGTGGGCTGGTTCCGTCGGCTCACCGTGGTGGCGGCGGTCGCGGTCGTTCTGGCTGGCGGCTTCGTGGTCGCGAAGAACTTGTGGCCGCGCGGCGGCTACGATTCCGGCGGGGTTTACCTCAGCACTTTGCGGCCGGTGCGGCACAGCCAGGGCTATGGGCGGCTGCACTTCGATTCTTCCATCGACGGCAGCGCACTGCATGTCGGCGGTCGCCTGTATCCGCGCGGCGTGGGCACGCACGCCCCATTCGAGCTGGTCTACGACTTGCCGCCGGGGTACAGCCGATTTGTGGCTACGATCGGGTTGAACGCGTCGGCCGCGGGGCTCGCAGAGGTGCGCGTGCTGCTCGACGATCAGTCCGTGCACTCGACCGGGCCGCTGCGGGCGTCCAGCCAGCCGGCCGCCGTCGATATCCCGCTCATGGGCGCCCGGCAACTCAAGCTGGTCGGCCTCGACCTGGGCGACAAGACCGGCGACCACGTGGATCTCGCCGACGCGCGACTGGAGCGATAGCACCCCGCGCGAAGAGGCAGGGGCGTTAAGCGCCGGCGGCAGGGCCGGTGCCCGATCCGACAGCAGGCACGGGCGCCGGCGTTACTTTGAAATCGCTGTGCGTGATTCGGCGGCGCCCCGCAGCGGCTGACCCCGTGCCGGCCACAAAGGCCGGGGCGTCTCCGTCGTTCACGGGTGGCAGGGACGCCGGCTGCTACATCTGGCGTCGCACCATCACGCGCAGTGATCTGGCTGCGGGGGTGGGCTGTGCTGAGATTCAGACCGGGTTGGTGCGGTGCAGGCTTCGCTCGAAGCGGTCAGGGATCGCTCCGGGACTCCGATTCGCAAGATGTTCTTGAGTGCGCGCCGCGCGGGCCAAGTCAGCCGCAGCACGTACAGGGGGTGAATCAACATGGCCAGCACGATGACCACCGTGACTGCCGGTGGTGCGTCTCCGGCACGCCTGAACGCCGCCGCGAGGAGCGCCAGCGAGACGATTGCGAAGAACCACGCTCCGATGCGGAGAGCGCGCGCCAAACGGAGGTCCGGTATGCGCAAGGCCAGAGTGCGAAGGAAGACCCAGACTCCGACCTGAACTAGAAGGGCGAGCGCGGTCGAGACTTCGTGGCGACGCAGAGTGAGCATGTCCAGCCAATACGGCAACGCGAACCAGATGCGCCACGCTGCCAGCGCCGGGTCACGTGCAACCGAGACGAACGCAAGCAGGACGTACCCGATGGCGGCGCCGCGTGTGAGCCAGCAAGCGACCCGTTGGCGCCTCGTCAGCCCGGACCCGAACGCAGTGCTGACAGATTGCAGTGCCGCGACACTCAGGAGCACCGTCGCGAAAACGTCGATGGCCAACCGAAGGACATGCCAAGCTACGCTTGGTTTGCTTGTGAACGCCCAAACGCCGATCGCCTGCCATGAGATGAACCAGACGGCGATGGCCAGCAGAAACAGCGTCTGTCCGCGCACAATGCGGCGGAGCCAGCGCCGATCCGCGAATACGAGGCGGTCCGGATGGACGCTGGTTGCGACAGGTTCGCCGCACTCCGGACAGCGGCCTTCCGGGCGCAGGCTACGGAGGTTGTACGTGCAAGCTGCGCACGGCAGGTCGAAGGCCAGCGCTTCGCCGGCCGCGACCACCGGCATCGGCGCCGGCGCCGCGGGGGCCTCCGGGGCGTCCAACTTCTGCGGCACTGCCGTCGGGCCGCGTTTGGCGGCCGCACGCGAAGCGAGAACCTCGTAGTAGGAACTCGGCGTGGACTCCCCGGTGACATGGCCGGCCGTCGCCTCCGGCGTGTCATGGCACCGCGCGGCCAGCCGCGCCAGCGTCCGCCGGCCGAGCGCTGGGGCGCCGACACCCGGACACGCATCCTGAAAGGCGCGCAGAAAATGGCGGGCGGTCTTGTAGCGGTACACGGCGTCGGCGTGCGTGGCACGCTGCAGCACGTCGATCACGCCGGGGGCCACGCCGCGCTGTTCCAGTGTGTACGTCGGCAGCACAACCTCGGCGTTGGCGTTGTCGGGCGACGCCCGCGTCGGCAGCACGCCGCAGAGCAGCTCGTACGTCATGATGCCCAGGGCATACACGTCGCTGCGGGCCGAAGTGTGCCCCGCGTACATCTCCGGGGCCATGTACGCGGGCGTCCCGGCCACATGCGCCGGGGATTGCGGCACGCCGCCGGTCGTACGCAGGTGCGCCAGCCCGAAGTCGGTCACGAACGCCCGCCCCGCGTCGTCCAGCAGCACGTTCGCCGGCTTGACGTCCTGGTGCACGATGCCGCGCTCATGCAGCTCCCCCAGGGCGTCCGCTGCCTGCTCCAGCACGGCCAGCGCGGCCGGCAGGTCCAGCGGGCCGCAGCTCCGGAGCACCGCAGCGAGCGAAGCGCCCGGGACGTACTCCATCACCAGATAGGGGACGTTCGCCACGACGTCCGCGTGGTGCACGACCGTCAGGGCCGCGTGGCGGACCATCGCCGCCGCCCGGGCTCCTTCGATAAACCGGCCGAAGTTCGGATCATCCGGGCTGGGCGCCGCGCTCAGCAGGAACTTGACGGCCACGTTGCGGCTCAGCAGCTCGTCCTGCCCCAGCCAGACGACCCCCATGCCGCCGCGGCCGATCTCCCGCTGCAAGCGGACCGAGCCGAGCTGTCGCGGCACGACAAACTCGGCGTCCACGGCGCCGTCGCGCGTCGAGCGGGTCAACGTGATGGTCGGGGACTCGCGCATTCCAGCCCCTGCCGGACGTGCGGCCATAGCTCGCCACTGGCCGCCGAACACGCCGTTCGATGTGAGCCATGCTACCGCGAGCCGCGGGACACGCATAGCACAGAGTTGTCGGGCCCCGGCGGGCCGGCCTATCATCCACGCGTGGGAATGGTCCCCATTAACCGAAGGGAGCCTGTCATGAGGAACATCTGGAGCATTGCTGTCGCCGGTCTGGTCGCCGCTGTGGTCTTGCCGCTTGCGCTTGTGGCGCAGGAGGCGAAGCCGAAGGCCGCGGAGTCGCAGCCGGCCAAGGAGAAGCCGGCCGGCCCGGCGACCGGCGCGTACAAAGTGGACCCGGTGCACGCGTCGAACGTGTTCTGCATCCGGCACTTCGGCGTCACGAACTTCTACGGCCGGTTCAACGAGACCGCCGGGACGTTCGTGCTGAATGACGACGACCCGACGAAGGACGCCTTCGACATCACGATCAAGGCCACGAGCATCGACACGCACAACGAGGCCCGCGACAAGCACCTAAAATCCGACGCCTTTTTCGACGTCGAGAAGTACCCGGACATCACCTTCAAGAGCACCGGCGTTAAGAAGGAAGACGCCGGCGTGCTCGCCGTGACGGGCGATCTGACGCTCCACGGCACCACGAAGCCCATCACGACCACCGTCACGCTGACCGGCGCCGGCCCCGGCATGAAAGGCGAATTCCGCGCCGGCTTCGAGACGACCTTCACGGTCAAACGCAGCGAATACGGCGTGAGCGGACTCCCCGGCGCCCTCGGCGAGGACGTCAAGATCACCGCCAGCGTTGAGGGGATACGGGAGTAGCTGTCGGTCGACGGCCATCACCTGCCCGCATGCGCAGCGCGGCGCCCTCAACCGCAACGCCTGGCGAGCAATCCGCTGGCGGTGACTCTCGCGCGCCTACAATCGGGCGTCTGTGGGCCGTAAGGAGAAACCGATGGCCGAGTTGGCCACGAAACATTGCGTCCCCTGCCGCGGCGGGGTGCCGCCGCTGGGCGCCGACCAGATCATCCCGCTGATCGACCAGCTTCGCGGCTGGGAGGTCATCCAGACGCACCATTTGACCAAGAACTACGCGTTCCCCGATTTCGTCTCGGCGCTGAGGTTCGTGAATCGCATCGGCGAGGTCGCGGAGCAGGAAGGCCACCACCCCGACATCTACCTGACCTGGGGCAAGGTCCGCATCCAGACCTACACGCACAAGATCGACGGGCTGAGCGAGAGCGACTTCATCCTCGCCGCGAAGATCGACGAGCTGACGCGCGAGTGAGGCCGCGGCCGAGCCACTTACTGGGCCGGATGTTCGTCCGGCCCGGCGGGCACGTCGACGGAGAGGCCGCCGAAGCCGCGGCCGGGACGCATTCCGTAGCGCGCATCCATCAAGTGGACGCGGTGGCCGCCGTGGCCGTCCGGCGTGATCGCGGCAATCGGATTTCGGGCAAATGCCCGCCACGCCCGACCTTCGCGCGAGTCGGCGGCGCGCTGCACGAGCGGATCGTCCAGATTGTTCAGCACGCGCACCGGCTCGCCGGAGCCGTCACGGAGCGAGACCTCGGCGCAGTACACCGCGCGCTGCGTCTCGGCGACGATCTGCCAGCGAAAGGGATTCGCCGGCTGCGGGCTGATCGTGCGGGCGCCGATCGTCTCCCCCGGGGGCAACTGGGCGGCGATCACCGGCTCAGCCATCCGCCAAGCGGTGCGGCCGGCCCAGCCGAGAAAGCCGACGTACGCGATCGCCAGCGCTAGCGTCGTCAGCACGACGGCGTTGGGGCGCCGGCGGCCAAAGCGGCTCCACCGGGCCAGCGCGAGCGCGAGTATGACGGCCGGAAAGGCGATCTGCAGCACGCGTGGGCCGCGGTCGCCAGCGATCACAACTACAGCGCTGACCACAACGGCCAACGCCGCGAGCGCCACGCTGCCGGCCTTGGTCCTTCGTCCGGCCAGGCACACGGCCGCACCCAGCAGCAGCCACAACCACGGATCGACGATGAACAGCAGGTCGCCGTAGTACCACGTCCCGTCGAACGGCAGCCACGGTCGCCAGCCGTAGGTGTTGCACCAGTCCAGCAGAGGGTGCGATAGCGTGGCGAGCGCGATGCCGAGCAGCAGCGCCCAAAACGACCCCGACGGGCGGCCGCGGGCGAAGCGTTTTCCGAGCCACCACATCAGGAGCGTGAAAAGCGGGATTTCGAGCGCGACGCCGAGCAGTCCGTGCGTGACGCCGCGGTGCTGGATCATCCTCGTCGACCGGTCGCAGAAGACCAGGACCGCGTTCTCGCAGTCCGGCAGGTTGGCCGCGGCGACGAGGGCGACCGCCGCGAAGGGCGCGGCCTGTCCCAGGCGGGTTTTCGCGAGGGCAGCCCCCAGCAGGCTGTGCGTGATATTGTCCACTGACTGAGAGTATAGTGGCGCGGGCGTGATTGTGCCGGGCTGTGCCGCACGAGGATTCAGGCGCCCGGGGGCGCGCGGCGCGATATCATCCCCGTAGCGTCGCCGGCCGTGTGAGCCGCGCGGGCGCCCAGGAGATATCGGATGCCGCGTATTTTCCGTCGCCCGCTGGGGCGCTTGTGGGTCGTGGTCGCCGCGGTGCTGGTTGCCCGCGCGCAGCCCACGACCCGTCCGTCCGCCGCGCTGTTCGACCCGGATGCGTATCTCGCACACATCAAGTACCTGGCGGACGACAAGCTGGAGGGCCGCGCGCCGGGCACGCCGGGGATCGAGCTGGCCGCCGAGTACATTGCCAAGCAGTTCCAGGCTGCGGGGCTGAAGCCGGCCGGCGACGACGGCACGTGGTTCCAGTCGTTTGAGGTGCGGCGGGGCAAGAAGGTCGTGGACGCGGAGGCGGCGCTCGAGATCGACGGCCTCGATCGGAAGTGGGCCGTGCACAAGGACTGGACCCCGCTGTCCTCCTCCGCGACGGAGGAAGTCGAGGGGCCGCTGGCGTTCGCGGGCTACGGCATCGAGGCCGATCTGCACGAATACAACGACTACGCGGGGTTCGACGCGACCAACAAGCTCCTGCTGATCTTCCGCTTCGAGCCGCAGAGCGACGACCCGAACGCCGACTTCGGCGGCAGGGAGCCGTCGATCTACTCGGAGTTCCGCAAGAAGGCGGTGACCGCGGCGCAACACGGGGCGAAGGCGCTGCTGATCGTCAATCCGCGGCGGGAAGGGCTCGAGGACAAGCTCAGCGACTTCGACGAGGAGCTGAGCCACCAGACCTTCGACCTGCCCATGGTGCACGTGTCGCGGCCGCTGGCCCAGGCGCTGCTCGACAAGGCCGGGCTGGGACCGCTGGACGGCGTGCAGGAGAAGCTCGAGCACGAGCGGAAGCCCCTCTCCACGGACCTGAAGCTGCACGCAAAGATCCGGCCCGGCATTCAGGCGAACAAGATTCCGACGCGCAACGTGATCGGCCTGCTCAAGGGCGACGGCCACACGGACGAGACGATCGTCGTCGGGGCCCACTACGACCACCTCGGCAAGGTGCCGAACTGGCGCGGCCGCGACAAGACGCCGGTGATTCACAACGGGGCGGACGACAACGCTTCGGGCACGGCGGGCGTGATCGAGTCGGCCCGCGTGCTGGCCCGGGAGGGCGGCCTGCGCCGCAACGTGCTTTTCATCGCGTTCAGCGGCGAGGAGCTCGGCCTGCTGGGCAGCAAGCACTTCGTCGAGCACCCGACCATCCCGCTCGCCGACATCCGCGCCGTCGTCAACTTCGACATGATCGGCCGGCTCAGTCTGGACAAGTTCGTGATCTTCGGCATCCCCAGCGCGACGGAGTTCGACGCGCTGGTCCGGCGGGCCGCGGAGCAGGCCGACCTCAAATTCCGGGCCGCACAGGGCATGACTGGGGCCAGCGACCACGCGAGCTTCTACTACAGCAACATCCCCTACTTGTTCCCCATGACGGGCGTGCACCAGCAGTATCACACGCCGGAGGATGATTGGGAGCTGATCGACGCGCCGGGCGCGACGAAGGTGCTGACGGCGTTTCACCAGATCGTCCGCGAGCTGGCCGACATGAAGGACGGGCCCACCTTCCAGACGCAGACGGGCGAAGCCGCCCCGGAGGACCAGCAGATCAAGCCGGGCGTCGAGCACGAAAAGGAGGCACAGGAAGCCGAGGAAAAAGCCCGCGCCGGCCGCCGGTCCGGCCGCGAGACTAGCCAGCCGGCCATGCCGAGCGTGCGGCTCGGCATTACGCCGGATGTCGCCGGCGACGACCAGCCGGGCGTCGTGGCCGACGTGGTCATGGACGGCGGGGCGGCCAAGGCGGCGGGGATGCAGGACGGCGACCGGATCGTGCAGATCGGCGAGCGCAAGATCAAGGACATCTACGGGTACATGGACGCGCTGAAGGGTTTCAAGCCGGGCGACAGCGTGGACGTCAAAGTGCTCCGCAAGGGTGAGGAGCGGACGCTCAAGGTCACTTTCAAAGAGGGCCGCAAGCCGCCGCGCGACCAGTAGCATCGCGGCGAGCCGGGTCGCGCCGCCCCGCGCCGCCACCGCCACGGAATCCGCTGCGGGCCGTGGCCTCCCTCGCCGCCGGCTTGCTATAATCCCCGCGTCCATGGCGGTCGGTGGTGCGGGCGAGTTGCTTTTTACCTTCGGCCGTCGCGCCAGGGTGTTTTTTGATGGCGACGCCGACGCCGCAGATCAAGTGCGGGCTCTGCAACGCAACCATCGGCCCCCGCGAGGGCTTCTTCCGCGCCACCGGCGACTTTCTGCCGAAGGGCGACCCGCTGACGCACATGTGCAACACGCCGGTGCACTGGCCGTGTTACGCGAAGTGGCCGGAGCGGCCGCGCTTCGCCCGGCACTACGTCGACGCCTGGGTGCAGGCCAACCGCCGGAACCCCTTCTGGTGGGCGGTCCATCGCGACGAGCACGTGTACGTGTCCATCAACCCCAACCGCGGCGTCGAGGAGGTTTCGGTCCGGCTGTATGCGCTGGGCTGCGACGTCCGCGTGCCGCTGCCACGGTGGACGGACTGGCTGGCGGACTTCAAGAAAGTCACGCCGAAGTTGCATGACCACGAAGCCGCGGCGTTGCGGGAGGTACTGCCGGCCCTGCGGGCGCGCTTTCCGAACGATCACGCGCTCGTGGATGCGATCAACCCGGACGAGAAGCGTCCGGTCCGCCGACGGCCAGCCACCAGTCCTGCCAAGGCGTAGCGGCCCGCGCCCGCGCACGGCCGCGGCGCGCACGTCACTTGCCGATCGGCCCCAGCACCTCGTCGAAGAACAGCCGCATGTGCCGCCAGGACCGCTCGGCGGCGAGCTTGTTGTAGCCGATGCCCTCCATTCCAAGCTTGTCCGCATCCGGGTTCGTGAAGGCGTGCTTGGCACCGCTGTAGATGACGATCTGCCAATCCACGCTGGACTTGCGGAGCGAATCCTCGAACGCCTTCACCACGTCATCCGGGACGTGCGTGTCCGCCGCCCCGTGCAGAATCAGCAGCTTGGCCTTGATCCGGCGTACATCGTCCTCGGCCAGCGGCATCAGGCCGCCGTGGAAGCTGGCCACGGCCGCGAGGTCCGCGCCGCTGGCGGCGAGCTGCAGCACCGTCGAGCCGCCGAAGCAGAAGCCGATCGCGGCGATTTTGTGAGCATCGACGCGTTCGTTCTTCGCCAGCACGTCGTACGCGGCTTTCGCCCGCCCCCGCCAGAGCGCGTTGTCGCCGCGGAACTGCCCCGCGAGCTTGCCGGCCTCGTCGGGATTGTCGGTGGCACGGCCCTTGCCGTACATGTCCACGGCGAACGCGACATAGCCCAGCTCGGCCAGCTCGCGGGCCTTCTGCTTGGCGAAGTCGTTGAGCCCCCACCACTCGTGCACGACGAGCACGCCCGGCCGCTTGCCCCGCGCGGCATCGTCGTACGCCAAGTAGCCCTCCAACGCCACGTCACCATGCTGATACGGGACGTTTTCCGTCACGATCTTCGCGCGTGCGTGCGCTGCCAGCACTCCGGCCATGAGAATGACTCCAATGCGTTTCATGAGCGATGTCCTCCGTTGCCCGAACGAACATCCTTCGCCACGTAGGGGATGATAGGCGCGCGGGGCGAACCGTGCCGGTACGTCAAATGACCGCGATCGCGCCGCTGTTTCAATGACACAGCGCCATGCCGCCCCCAGACGAGCGCGAGAAGCGTCAGTTTACTGCTTCAACCAGTCGATCGGCGTGCCGCACTCGGGACACCGGCCCGAGACGTTGCAGGTGAGGTCGTACCCGCAAGTCCGACACTTGCCACTGATTTTCCTGCGGCGATCAACGGCCGGTGCGACTGCGATGCCCAGGCCGATCACCGGTCCGAGCGCGAGGAGGGTATACACAGCGAACTGGAGTTGCCAGACGCCGCCCAGCAGGAGAAACAGCGTTGACAGATACGCTAGCGCCAGAGCCACGTAGTAAGCGAGCGCGACGATGACATTGCGGAACAACGACCTCCGTCCCTCCGTCAGTGCGTGCAGAAGAACGCCTCCGGCCGGCGACAGGATGAGCAGGATGAGCACGAGAGTCAGGATGTCGACCTTCGGAAGCAGATTCACGTGTTTCCGTCGCGCGGCGGCGCCACACGCTCGGCAGGGGGTACGATGCCGGTCGGCGTGGCACATTCTGGACACACCCCCGAGACGTTGCCCGTCAGGTCGTAGCCGCAGGCCAGGCAGCAACCCGCGCGCCGACGACGCCAGCGCCGGAGCGGCCCGCGAACGAAAGCCATCGCGGGCGGAACGCCAAATAGGACGAAGGGGATCCATGATGCGCACTGCAACTCGAAAACGCGATAATCGGCGCAGTCCAGCTTCCACCAAGTCACCAAGCGCTCGATCCCCCCGGATGGCTGGGGTCCTGGCATTGCCAGCAGGGTCGTGTACTTGTGGTCCGACCTGTTCACTTTCAAAAACCCGCGCGCGAATCCAACACGGAGCGTCCTCGATTGCACCGCGCCCTCGACATGGACGAGTGGTTCGTACTGTCGGCGCAGCGTCAACTCCAGATCGGTGTGCAGCAGGCTGACAAGTCCGCCGACCCCGCACAGCAGCGCCAAGCCCGCCGCGACGGCCAAGGCGATGCGTGCAACAACGCCGTGCCGGTGAATGCCGCGCTCAGAGTCCATACTCCCCCCACCGCCGCGTCACCAGCGCCTTGACCTCCGGCGTCATCTCCAATTCCGCCGGCCAGGCGCGGACCGTGCCCTCGCCGGGGAGCTTGCGCGTCGCGTCGATGCCCATCTTGCTGCCGGCGCCGCAGACGGGGGCCGCGTGGTCGAGGATGTCCACGGGGCCGCGGACGAGCTCGATGTCGCGCTGCGGATCGACGTTCGCGCCGACGTGAAACAGCACGTCGTCCGGGTTGTGCACATCCACGTCCGCGTCGACGACGACGATGATCTTCGTCAGCGCCATCTGCCCCGCGCCCCACAGCGCGTGCATCACCCGCCGCGCCTGGTACGGGTACTCCTTGCGGATCTTCACGAACGCGCAGTTGTGGAAGCACCCGAACGTCGGCAGATCGTAGTCGAGCACGTCCGGCACGATCATCTGCACCACCGGCAGGAAGATCCGCTCCGTCGCCTTGCCGAGCCAGAAATCCTCCTGCGGCGGCTTGCCGACGATCGTCGCCGGGTAGATCGGACGCTGCCGATGCGTAACCGCGGTGACGTGGAAGCGCGGATAGTAATCGGCGAGCGAGTAGAACCCCGTGTGGTCGCCGAACGGCCCTTCGAGAATCAAGTCCTCCGCCGGGTCGATGTAGCCTTCGATCACGATCTCCGCAGTCGCCGGCACCTCGATCTCCGGCTGCGAGACGCCCGGCACCAGTTCCAGCGGCTGCCCCTGCAAGAACCCGGCGAAAAGGCACTCGTCGATCCCCGGCGGCAGCGGGCACGTCGCGACGTACGGCAGCACCGCCGGTCCGCCGAGCGCGATCGCCAGCGGCATCCGGCGGCCGCGCTCGCGGTAGAGCCGGAAGTGCCGGGCGCCATCGTGGTGCATGTGCCAGTGCATCGCGGCCAGCTTGGGCTCGAAGAGCTGCACGCGATACATGCCCACGTTGCGGTCGCCGGTGTCGGGGTTCTTCGTGAACACGGCTCCGAGCGTGATATAGCGGCCGCCGTCTTCGGGCCAGCACTTGAGCGCCGGCAGCGCAAAAAGGTTGGCGTCGTCAGTGTGCACGACCTCCTGGCAAAGGCCGCGTTTCACGATCTTCGGCGGCAGGCTGCCGAGCTGGGCCAGTTCGGGGAGTTTCCGGAGCTTCTGCAAGAGCGTGGTCGGAATCTCGGGCTTGAGCAGGTCTTTGACGCGGGCGGCCACCTCGTCGAAGCCGTTGCAGCCCAGCGCCAGGCACGTCCGCTCCCGCGTGCCGAACGTGTTGATTAGCAGCGGCATCTGCGAGCCGCGGACGCGTTCGAACAGCAGGGCCGGCCCGCCGGCCGTCGTGACGCGGTCGGCGATCTCCGTGATCTCCAGGGCGGGATCGACCTCGACGGCGATGCGTTTGAGCCAGCCGCGCTGTTCGAGCTCGGCGACGAACGATTGCAGGTCGGCAGCGGGCACGGGAATCTCCTTCGCACGCGCGCGACTGCGCACGTGCCGGGAGTATAACGGCGAGATCAACCCCGCGTCGCGCGCCGACGGCGCGCTTCGCCGCCGGCCTGCCGCTTCCGCCACTCACAGGGCGTGTTCTTGTTGACGAGTTCTTTCAGCTTCCGGCACCAGACGGCGGACATGGTGTGGCAAATGCCAGCCGTCTCCGCAGGCGGAAACGCCGCGTACGGGCACGAGAAGTCGCAGATTTCGGGCGGCTCACGTTTCATCGCAGCCTCGGGGCCGAAAAACGGCTCGCGACCCCGCTCTTATCATGATCGTACTGGATTCCGACGGCGCGCTGCAATCGCTATGTGGCCCGCTGATTCTCGGGTTTTTGCGTTACGCCGAGAACGCTGGCGGCGGCGATGGCCAGGAGCGGCATGAGCGGCACGCGATAGCGGACGCTGCCGATGTACACGCAGTGCACGAGCGTGAAGTACACCACCGGCACCCAGAGCAGCGCGCGTGCGGTCCGCCGCCCCCGTAGCCGCGCCAGTCCGGCGACGGCGCCCAACAAGACGACGATGGTGTAGACGGCGCCGACAGTCGCGACCGCGCCGCTGCGATACTCCGCCACGTTCGGGATCGGGCTCCAGGTACGCCGGAGCTTCACGCCCGCCAAACGCAGCACGCGGGCGGGGTCGGCGCGCATCTGCTCGATGGCTCGCCTCGCCAGCGTGCGGTCGAGCGTGACTTCGTCGAGCCCGCGAAACGCCGGCGTGTCTGGCAGGAAAGCCTGGTTGCTACTGCCGTCGGCCTGTGGGCCCTGTGCGTCGTACAGCGTCACGCCGCCGTTGGTCGAAAGCCACGCGAACGACCCGAGCACCGCCTTGTTGCGCAAGCCCCACGGAAGCAGCGCTGCCGCAAGCACCAGCGGACATATCGCCAAGCGGAGCCATATCCGCCGCCGGTCGCCGCTCCACACGCCGACCAGCAGCCACAACAGCGGCACCAGCAGCACGACCGCGGGACGCGTCATAACCGCCGCGGCCCCCAGCAGAGCAAACCCGACCAGCGCCCCCCTGCTCGCCGGCCGCTCGACGACTTGCCATGCGCAGCCGACCAGCGCGAGCAGCAGCAACGTGAAAACCGTCTCGGTCAGCAGCAGGTTCGCGAAGAAGATGCCAAACGGATCGAAGCAGACGAGCAGCCCGGCGATCAATGCCGCCCGCGGGCCCCACGCCGCGCCGGCCCACCGCCGCGCCAGAACCGCCGTCAGGGCGCCGGCCGCCGCCTGCGCCAGCCGCGCCGCGAGTAGCCCGCACGTGCCCGCCCACGCGAACAACGCGAGGAACAGCGGGTAGAGCGGCATCCGCGCGGCGTGCCGGCCGTCGTCACTGACGAGCGCACAATCCCGAACGAGATGGGTCGCAAGCTGCCAGTGCAGCTTCTCGTCGTCGTAGTCGAATGCCGGCCCGTGCGTCGCCCAGCGGTACGCCGCCCACCCCGCCCGCAGGGCCAGTGCGACCCCGAACAGCAGCCAGCCGGAGCCAACCAGGCGGCGAATCACGGTGCGTCCAGTGGCCGCACGGCGGCGGGCGTGAGCACAAGGCGCAGGGCCGTACGCGTGGTCGGCCGGAGCTTGGCTCGCTCGTCGATGCGCCACGGCATGACCCACAGCACGCCGCCCTGGTCGCAGAGAATCCCGATGCGGGCCCGCATCTGCGGGTCGATCTTCTGCTCGCCGAAGAAATCGCCGATCGTCTTGGCGCCGGGGTTGCCGAGCGGGCGGAAGCGGTCACCCTCGTGCCGGCCGCGAACGAACACCGGCTGACGCACGCGGTCGAAGTCGAGCCACTCTTCGAGGCGATTGGTGTTCCGCCGCAGCGCCTCGATGCGCTCGGCATCCACCGCGTGGACTTCGGCGAGCAGCTCAAACCCGAGCTGCGGTAATACCGTCCGACCGGGGCAGGTAACGAACACCGTTTCCAGCGCGACGGCCGGTCCCTCATCCTCCAGCGGCCGGAATTCGAGGCGCTCGTACTGCTTCCGGACGACGACCGGCCCGGGGACGTGCACCTCCTTCCCGCTCGCCGGGTCCCCGGTCAGCCGCAGGATCGCCTCAATGTTCCCGAAGCTGAGGTCCTGCTCGCCGCCGGCCGCGAGTGCGATCGCCCGGCGCACCACCTCAGCCTGGATGATGTGCTGCTTGCCGGTTAGCGCGTGGACGTTCAGCGCGACGCGCCGCCCCTCCTGCGAGATGACCAGGGCCTCGAACGTGCGGGCCGCGGCGTCATCCAGGTACGTTCCCAGCCAGCGGGCGTGCTCTGCCAGCCGGAGCAACGCCTCCACCACGTTTGGGTTGAGTTGCTCCGCCAGCAGCGGCATGACCGTGTGCCGGATGCGCCCGCGCGTGAAGTCCGGCGAGCGGTTGGTACTGTCCTCGCGCGTCGTCAGCGCGCGGGCTGCGCATAACTCCTCGATCGTCGCCCGGCGTTGCTGCAGGAAGGGCCGCACGAGCCGGATGTGGCTGCCCGGGCGGAGTGGCCGCACGTCGTGAATGCCGACCAGCCCGCGCAGGCCGGTGCCGCGGCAGATGCGGTGCAGCACCGTCTCGGCGTTGTCGTCGGCATGATGGGCGACGGCGACCAGCTCGCTGCCGGCGGTCAGCGCGACGCGCTCGAGGAAACCGTAGCGGTGCGAGCGGGCGACCTCCTCGGTCGAGCCGCCATCGCGCGCGACTGCGCCCGGGACATCCGCGCGTTCCACGTGAAACGGGACGTCCAAACCCTCGGCGATCCGGGCGGCGAAGGCGGCGTCCTCGTCGGCTTCCGCGCCGCGCAGACCGTGATGCAGGTGGGCGGCGTGGAGTCGCCAATGCAGCTCATGTCGCTCGGAGAGCCCCGCCAGCGTGTGCAGCAGGAGCGTGGAATCGGGCCCGCCGGAAAGGCCGATAACCCAACTGGCACCCTCGCCGAGCAGGTTGCGGGTCGCCAGCCAGTCGCGGATCTGATCGAGAAAGGCGTCCCAGGTCACAATACGAGGGAGTATAGAACACTGCTGCGGGCCGCGAAAGGTCCAAGTGTCGCGAGCCGCGACGGAGAACGTAGCGGCCGGCGCCCCTGCCGGCCGTAGAAGGCCAAAAACCCTTCCACGGCCGGCACCGCGCTCGGTCCCTACGGCTCGGCAGGAGCCTCGCCCTCCCGCACTGGCGCCTCGCCCGCCTCTGCGACGGTCTCGAAGGCTTGGTCGCCGAGAACAACGAGCACGCGCGGGCCGAGGGCGAAGAACGGCTTCAGCTCCGGGTGCTTCGCCAGGAGCGCGAAGTACTCGTCGCTGAACGCGGCGACCTTCGTCGGCTGAAGCTTCTGGTTCCAGGTCGTGTCGGTCCAGCGGCCGTCGGTCCAGACGAACGCCCTGTCGCCCACGTGACGCACGAGAAGTTGACCGGCCTCATCGCGCGCGTACGCGTCATGTTCGGCGGACGGCGCCGTCGCGTACTCGGCCTCCTTCAACTCGACGGAGCGTCCTACCGCCGCGCCGCCGGACACCGACGCTGGGATGCCGGCGCGAACGCCCGCCTGCTTGTCCGCCTCGCCTAGCCGGCGCAGCATCGGCTGCATCGTGTCCGACTGCGTCCAACTGCCTGGCGACTTGCTTCCGTCCTCCAGAATGAGCGCCGACGTGTAGGGCGTCACGATGCCGTAGCGTTTTGCCAGCCGCACGACCTCGTCCACCAGCTCCTGGTTCGACCCGTGCAGGCGGATTTGATCGAGCAGGTACGCGACCTTGCGGTTGGCCCACAGCCGCGGCAGGAAGTCGCCGCCCGGCTCGAGCGCGGGGAACGTGGCTTCATACCCCACGGTCCGCGCCGTGCCGCCGGCTTGCCCTTCGAGTCGGATCGACGCCACGCCAGAGCCGTCGTACCGGCCGAAGACGACGAGATCGTTGCCGCGGAAGAGGTCGGGCAGCGTCTGCGGGTACACGTCCGAGACGCTGACGCCGGTGACGTGCAACGTGAGATTGGTGAGCACCGGGCTGGCGAGGCGGGTGACCATCGCACCCAGCTTCAGCTCGAGGTCCTCTTTCTCGGTGCAATAGTCGCGCGTGCCGCGGGTGGTCTCGGCGAGCTTGTCCAAAAGCTGCGTGTTCACCTCCGTGCCGACGCCGAGGACGTGGAAACGTACCGAGCGGCCGTTGCGCTCGGCCACGTCTTTCAGAATCTGCTCGGGGTTGGTGATGTCCACGGTCGGTTGGCCGTCGGTCATGAAGACGATCAGGTATGGGCGCGCGCCGTCGCGCGGGTCGTTCTCCAGCGCATTCAGCAGTGCCGCGTGGATGTTCGTCCCGCCGAGCGCCTTCAGCTCGCTCGCGTACTTCGCCGCCGCCTGGCGCGCATCCGCATCGGCCGCCACCAGACCATCGCGGAACGGATGGACTTCGCTGCTGAACGCGAGGATGTTGAAGCGGTCGCGCGGGTTCAGCGCGTTGACGCAGAACGTCAGCGCCCGCTTGACCTGCTCCAGCTTCGGCCCGGCCATGCTGCCCGACGTGTCGATCACGAACGCGATGTCCTTGGGCAGGACTTCTTCGTCAGCCGGCTCGACCCGCGGCGAAATCCGCAGCAGGAACGTCCCCGGCTCGCCCGCCCCACGGTGCGCCAGCACCGCCACGCCGAACGCCGCGTCCTGGCGCTGGTAGTACAGCAGGAAGTCGCGGTCGGGCGTGACGCGGCCGGCCTCGTAGCTGATGGTGGCCTCGCGGGCGCTCGGCCGCGTGATGCGGCACTCGTGCGTGGGGCTGAAGACGCTCGCCAGGGGCAGCGTGCTGGCGAGCTTGACGTTCAGCACAAGCTGGTCGAGCGGCGGTGCGCCGGCCGATTCGCGATGCAGCGGCTGCCGGAACTGCCCCAGCCCGCCCTGCTCGGTCAGCGTCTGCGAGTAGCGCAGCTCGACCTCCACCTTGCCGTGCGGCGGAATGGGGAAAATCCGCGCTTTGAACAATCGCGAGCCGAGATATTCGAGCAAGCCGGGATCGCGCGCCCGCCGCACGATTTCCTCGTACGTCTGGCGGGCGGCGTTCGCGTCGAGTACTTCGCCGTGGAGCGTTTTGCCGTCGACGGTCATGGCGAAATCGCCGACCGCGACCTCGTCCGGCAGCGGGAAGACGTACGTGCCCTCGACCGGCTGGTCGAACGGGCTCTGGAAGCTCTGCCGGACGGTCGTCACTGCGACGCCGTCGGTGATCTCGGCCTGGACGTTGAGCGCTTGGAGCGTCAAGCGGACTTGGCCGGGCGATGGCGGCCGCGGGTGCGGCATAGGCGGCTGCGGGTGCCTTGGTAGCGGGGGCGGGACGATGATGATGTCTCCCTGGGCACGCGCAGTCGGCACCGCGCCGAGCGCGGCCATAACTGTCAATCCGACAAAAAGCGACAGGTAAGGCCGGTGGTTCATGGTCAGGCTCCTGCTATGGGACCCGCACGTGCAAGCTGTGCGGGCCAAACCCTGGATTCGCGCCACATCGACAGGGGCTTGGACGCCGGTGCGGCGCCGGAGTTCCCCGTCCGATCGGGCATTTCGCCACCTGTGCCCCCTGCCCGTCCGGGCGGTTCCTTGTGGCACCCCCACGGCGCCGGTAGAGTGAACCGGCGGCCGAAGGCCCGCGCGACGGCCCACAGGCCGGCGAAAACCGCAGCAGGAGCACGTGTGAGGATGGCATCCGCAGGCATGAACGAGCGCCGTCCGCGCTGTCGAGCCCTGCGGGCGGGCGGTTCGCCAAGTCGACGCTGGCCCCGGGGGCTGCTCCTGGTTCCTACCCTGCTCCTGCTCACGCTCGCCGGCTGCGCCGCCGGCGGCCGCGCGGGCGAGCATCAACTGACGCGCGACGAGCGCCAACTCAACGTGGACTCGTTCGACCTGATCTGGCGGACCATCCGTGACGAGCATTTCGACCCGGCGCTGGGCGGTCTGAACTGGAATGCCGTCCGCAACGAGCTGCGTCCGCAGGTCCGCCGGGCCCACACGATGCCCGCGGCACGCCACGCGATGAGCGACGCGATCGAGCGGCTGAAGCAGTCGCACTTCGCCATCATTCCGATGACGGCGTACGCGGGGATGGCGTCGCGGCACAGCGACGGCGGGGAGGGCGAGACCGGCCTGGTAGTGCGTGTGCTCGACGGGCACGCGCTGGTGACTGCGGTCCGCCCCGGCTCGCCGGCCGAGCAGGCGGGCGTGCAGCCGGGCTGGGAGATCGTGCGCGTCGCGGACGACGACGTGGCACCCGCGCTGACGCGGATCGCGGAGTCGTACGCCACTTCCACGATGCAGCAGTACATGCTGGTCGCGGCGCTGGCCGGCTGGCTCGCGGGCCCGATCGGCCAGCCCGTAACCGTAACGTTCCAGGCCGCGGACGATCGGCAGACCGTCCTCGACCTCACGCGGGCGGCGCCCGAGGGGCAACTGGTGCGGTTCGGGCACCTCCCGCCGCTGCACCTGCGCTTCGAGGCGCGCCGCATCGAGCCGGACGTCGGCTACATCGCCTTCAACCTCTTCTTCGACCCGGCCACGCTGATGCCCGCGTTCGAGCAGGCAGTCGGGTCGTACATGAACACGACGCGGGGCATCATCATCGACCTGCGCGGCAACCCGGGCGGCCTGGGCGTCATGTCGATGGGCATGGCCGGCTGGTTCGTGTCGCACGCGGATCAGCCGCTCGGTGTCATGCGCACGCGGAATGCCGAGATCAAGTTCGCGATCTTCCCGCGCGCCCAGACCTATGACGGGCGGCTCGCGATCCTCGTCGACGGCTGCTCGGCCTCGACCGCGGAGATCATGGCCGGCGGACTCCAGGACCTCGGCCGGGCCCGGATCTTCGGCACACGCACCGCCGGCGCCGCGTTGCCGTCGCAGGTCGTACGCCTGCCCAACGGGGACGGCTTTCAGTATGCGACGGCGGATTACGTGACGACCAGCGGGCACAGACTGGAAGGCGTCGGCGTGACGCCGGACGTTGAAGTACAGCCGACACGGGAGCAACTGCTGGCCGGGCATGACCCGGTGATCAACGCGGCCGCAGCCTGGATTCGCCAGTAGCGGCCGGCGACAAGGATGTAGCGACCGACCCCCGTGTCGGCCGTTGCACTCGGATTGGAACTGAACTGAGGACCCAAGCAACAAACCAAGGAGACCACCGGATGAAGCGCTGGCATGTAACGACGGGGCTGGCAATCACGACCTTGGCGGCGTGCGGACTGCTCGCCGCCGCTTCGCGCGCGGCGGCCCAGGAAAAGCCCAAGCCCGCCGAGACGGCCAAGTCCGACGAGAAGCTGCCCAAGGCCGAGGACATCATCGCGAAGTCCATCGAGGCGATGGGCGGCAAGACGGCCATGGAGAAAGTCCGCACGCGTGTCTTGACGGGCGCGCTCGAGTTTCAACCGCAGGGTATCAAGGGTACTTTCACCGCGTACACCGCCGCCCCCAACAAGAGCTACGAGGCCGTCGAGATCGAGGGCGCCGGCAAGGAAGAGGCTGGGTCTGACGGCGACGTGTATTGGACGATCTCGACGGCGATGGGGCCGCGGCTGCTGGAGGGCGAAGAGAAGGAGACCAAGGCGCGCGAGACGGTCTTCAACGCCGAGTTGCAGTGGCGCAAGCTCTACGCCAAGACCGAGTGCACGGAGACAGCGGACGTGGATGACCACCCCTGCTACAAGGTGGTCTTCACCCCCGCTACCGGCGCGCCCGTAACCACGTATTACGACAAGAAGTCGTATCTGCCGGTCAAGCAGGAGACCACGGTCTCCGGCCCGATGGGCAAGATGGCGCTCACCACGCTGCTCGAGGACTACCAGAAATCCGACGCCGTCCTGATCGCGCGGCGCATGACGACGCTGGTCGCCGGCGCCCCCGTAAAGCAAATCATCGTGATCGAAAAGATCGAGCAAAACACGGACATCCCCGCCGACCGTTTCGCCCCACCGGAGCCGGTCAAGGCGCTGCTCGCCAAGTCCAAGGCGGAGACCAAGCCCGCCGCCGGCGAGAAAGAGAAAAAGGCCGAGTCCAAGCCGTAGGCCAGGCTGCGGCTCGACTAGCGGAGGGTCCGATGCTCCGCGAATCGTACCCCTACTACCTCGGCGGCGTGGCGGTCGCCGCGAACACCGACCTGCCGGTGACAAACAAGTACACCGGCGCGGTCGCGACGCGCGTCGCGCGGGCCGACCGGACTGTGGTCGCCCAGGCGATCGGCGCGGCGCAGGAAGCGTTCGCCGCCACGCGGCGTATGCCCGCTTTTCAGCGCCAGGCGGTGCTTAGCCACGCCGTCGAACGTGTCACGCAACGACAATCTGAGTTGGCCGAGGCTCTGGCAATCGAGGCCGGCAAGCCAATCCGCGACGCCCGCGGCGAAGTGACGCGCCTCATCGACACGTTCCGCATCGCCGCCGAAGAGGCCGTCCGTATCGCCGGCGAGTGGCTCCCGCTGGACATCAGCCCGCGGGCCGCGGGGTACCAGGCGATCGTGCGGCGGTTCCCGCTCGGGCCGTGCGCGCTCATCACGCCGTTCAACTTCCCGATGAACCTGGTCGCCCACAAGGTCGCGCCGGCGATCGCGGCGGGCTGCCCGTGGGTGCTCAAGCCGGCCTCCGCCACGCCGGTCGGGGCGCTCATCCTCGGCGAAATCCTGGCGGAGACGAAGCTGCCGCCCGGGGCGTTTTCGATCGTGCCGTGCAGCGCCGCCGACGCCGAGCCGCTGGTGACCGACGAGCGCATCAAGCTGCTCAGCTTCACCGGCTCGCCGGACGTGGGCTGGAGCCTGAAGGCGCGGGCTGGGCAGAAGCGCGTTACGCTGGAGCTGGGCGGCAACGCGGCGTGCATCGTCGATCGCGACGCGGACCTCGACTTCGCCGCCGAGCGCATCACGAGCGGCGCGTTCTACCAGTCCGGGCAGAGCTGCATCAGCGTGCAGCGCATCATCGCGCACCGCGCGATCTACGAGGCTCTCAAGGCGCGGCTGATCGAGCGCGCCACCAAGCTCAAGGCCGGCGACCCGCTCGACGAGCAGACGTTCCTCGGACCGCTTATCACCGAGGCGGACGCGCTCCGCATCGAGCAGTGGGTTGGCGAAGCGGTCGTGGCCGGCGCACGCGTGCTCTGCGGCGGCCACCGAGACGGCGTGTTCTACGAGGCGACATACCTCGAAAACGTCGACCCGCGGCAGAAGATCAGTTGCATCGAAGTCTTCGGTCCCGTGGCGACAATCCAGCCCTTCGACGAATTCGCCGACGCGGTCCGCATCGCGAACGACAGCCGCTATGGCCTCCAGTGCGGCGTCTTCACGCAAGACCTGCGGCACGCGTTCTACGCCTACGAGGAACTCGACGTCGGCGGCGTGATCGTCAACGACATACCGAGCTTCCGCGTGGACAACATGCCCTACGGCGGCGTCAAGCACAGCGGCCAGGGCCGCGAGGGCGTCCGCTACGCGATCGAAGAGATGACCGAACGCAAGCTGCTCGTGCTGAACCGGGCGGGCGAGCTGACGCCGTAGGGTACGGCCGCAGCGCACCGCTCCCCTCCCGACCTCACAGGCGATAGGGCGCGCGCTTCGGCCGGTCGAGCCAGCGTGCCGCTTGCTCGTCGCCGACGATTTCCTCGCGCGCGGGGTCCCAGCGGATCGTCCGGCCCAACCACAGCGCGATGCAGCCCAGATGGCACATCGTCGCCGAGCGGCAGCCGATCTCGACGTCGGCCACCGGCCGGCGACGGTCGCGGATACACGCGAGCCAATCCTGGTGGTGCCCGGGGCTTTCGGGTAGGTGCACCTCGTTCGGGCCGAGCGTCACCCGTTGCAGGCTCTCCGGCCACGTCCGCAGGTACCCGCGATTGACCTCGACCCGCCCCTTCGTCCCCACGAACAGAATCCCGTTCCAGCCGTCCTTCACCGCCTCCACGCCGCTGGCATAGCGATACGTCAGGCCCCATGACGGATCTTCGGGCGTCGCGGCCGCCCCTTCGAGCTTGCGGGTCGGCAAGCTCGCCAGCCACCGGCGTTCCAGCTCCGGCCGCGGCGGCGGCGGCACGATCTCCACCGGCCCGCTCTCATCCATGCCCAGCCCCCACTGCACGATGTCGAAGAAATGGGCCCCCCAATCGGTCATCTTCCCGCCGGAGTAGTCGCGGATGCGCCGCCAGCCGTCGTCGTAGTACGACCCGACGCGCAGCCGGCTGTACGGCGCCCACGGCGCGGGCCCGAGCCAACGCTCGTAGTCGAACCCCGCCGGCACCGGCTCTTCCGGCAGTTCGACAGGCCGCGAGCAGGGTCCAATCTCCACGTGCACAGTCTGGACGTCGCCGATGTATCCGTTGCGAACCAGCTCGCACGCTTGGCGGAACTCCGCACCCGAGCGCTGCTGGCTGCCCGTCTGAAACACGCGGCCGTACCGCCGGGCCGCGTGCACCATCGCGCGGGCCTCGCGAATCGTCAGCGACAGCGGTTTCTCGCAGTACACGTCCTTGCCCGCCCGGCACGCCGCGATCGCGATGATTGCGTGCCAGTGGTCGGGCGTCGCGATGAGCACGGCGTCCACGTCCGGGCGTTCGAGCACCTTCTCGTACTCGTTGTACGTCGCACAGCCCGTGTACCGGCCGTCGCGCTTCTCGCGCCCGTACTGCTGCTCGATCTTCTTTTGGGCCGCCTCGCGGGCCGCCGTGTCCACGTCGCAGACGGCGACGATCTGCACATCGCCGAAGCCCAGCAGGTTCTGCACGTGCTCGCGCCCCTGCTTTTTGACGCCGACGATCCCGACGCCGATGCGCTCCGACGGCGCGGCCCGTTCGGGCGTCCCCAAGGCCGTCCGCGGCACGATGTACGCCGCCGCGGCCGACGCCCCCACTCGTTTCAGGAACTGCCGCCTAGACAGTCTCACGGCTTCGCCTCCGCCGACAACGGCGCGATCCAGATGTTGCGGAACTTGTTCTTGCTGCCGTGGTCTTGCAGCAGCAGCGGCCCATCCGCGGGCCCTTCTGGCTGGCCGGCGCCGGTGCTGCTGGGCACCACGACGTGGTCCTGCACGCGTGTGCCGTTGTGGTAGACGGTAATGTTCGCCGACTGCGTTTTCATGCCCCTCTCCCACTGCGGCGCGCGAAAGAAGATGTCGTACGTCTGCCACTGCCCCGCGGGCCGCGCCACGTTGTAATCCGGCGCCTTCATCTTGTAGATCGCACCGCAAATGTCGTCGGCCGGGTCCTTGCCGGCGGAGTTCAGGATCTGGATTTCGTACCGTCGTTGGAGGTACACGCCGCTGTTGCCGTTGTTCTGGTCCGCCTGTCCGTTGTCGTCAACGCAAAACTCGACGTGCAGCCGGCAATCTCCAAACGCCCGCCGGGTAACGATGCTGCCCGAGCCGGGTTTCACTTCGAGTACGCCCTCCACCAGCATCCACTGCACAGACTCCGGCCCGCTTGCCTCGCAGAAACCGCTACTGGCCCGCTTCCAGGCCGACAGATCACCCTCATTACCCAACAGCACGACCGCATCGGCCGGCGGCGTACCCCACGGATCGCCGAGATCCTTGATCCGCAGATTCCGCCAGCGAACTTCGAGCGGCTCCTTCTCCTTGGTCGCGTGCACCTGCAAGCCGATAAAGCCGCTGTGCGTCAGGCCGTCCTTGAGGTCCGCGGCCGGTACGCCGTTGAGCCAGGTCTTGAGCGAATCGCCGCGGGCTTCGACGCGAACGTGGTTCCATTCGCCTTGCTTGAAGGCCTTCCGCGCCGCTTCGTTCTTGCTCAGGTCGCACAGCCAGCCGCGGCGGGCCTCATCGTAGATGCCGCCGGTGTACGCCCGCTCGGAGGGATCAATCTCGACCTGGTAGCCGTGGACGCGGCCGTTTTGGTAGCCCGGGACGCTCTGGCTGCGGATTTGCACGCCGGAGTTGAGCCGCGGATCGACCTTGAAGTCATACTCCAGGATGAAGTCCGCGAATTCGCGCTCGGTGCAGAGGAACGTGTTGGCCTCACCTGCGCCGGTCGTCCCGACGATCACGCCGTCCGCGACGCGGTATGTCGCTGCGCCACCGCGCTGCACCCAGCCGTCCAGCGACTTGCCGTCGTACAACGGTTGCCAGTCGGGTTCGCCGCTGGCCGCCGCGACCGATGCGATCGCCGCCCCCGCCACGACCGCCAAACACAGGCTGAGCCGCATCGCCGGCCTCCGACCGCGCCGCACGGCAGAATAGTCCGAACGGGGCGGATCGCAAGCACCGGCCATAAATGAAGCAGGCCGGTGGAGTTTTCCACCGGCCTGCTGAGATAACCTACTTCAACAGACTACGCGGTCGTGGACTGCACTTACGGCAGACACGTCGTGCCGATCACGGCCACGAACGGGTCGATGT
>Ga0182017_10000036_pt1 | contig 91263 bp, 68 predicted proteins | sample 712E3DmetaG_FD_120492 | JGI IMG/M metagenome (GOLD analysis project Ga0182017, IMG submission 120492) | Permafrost microbial communities from Stordalen Mire, Sweden - 712E3D metaG | ecosystem: Environmental > Terrestrial > Soil > Wetlands > Permafrost | place: Sweden: Stordalen | collected... | reverse complement strand
CGTTGCCAAAGGCGTCGAGGGCTGTGACCTTGACGCTATGGCTGCTGCCTGCACTAGAGGGGCTCGGGAAGCCGGAGACCGTGAAGTAGGTGGCGACGCCGGGCGTGGCCACAACAACCGACTGGCTCCCGGTAATGGACGATGTCGCCTTGTCGGTGGCAGTCAAAGAGCGGGTTCCGGTCGACTTGAGAGTCACGCTGAAGCTGTGCGTCCCAGCATCGGTGGATGTGAAGGTGTAGTCGGCCGGAAGGACTGCCTTTGAGTCTGAGCTGGTGAAGTGGATCTTGCCGAGGTATCCGGTCGCGACGTTGCCGTAGGCATCGAGGGCTGTGACCGTCACGGTGTGGGTGCTGCCCACGCCATAGGGGCTCGGAAGGCCGGAGACGGCGAAGGTCTTGGCCGCTCCAGGCGTGACGGATATGCCGGCCTGGACGCCGGTAATGGTTGATGTCGCCTTGTCGGTGGCAGTCACCGATTCGGTGCCGGCTGTCTTGAGGGTCACGCTCAGGCTGTGCGTGCCGGCGTCGGTGGACGTGAACGTGTAGTCGGCCGGAAGGACCGCTTTTGAGTCTGAGCTGGCGAAGTGGACCTGGCCGCGGTATCCGGTCGCGACGTTGCCAAAGGCGTCGAGGGCTGTGACCTTGACGCTATGGCTGCTGCCTGCGCTAGAGGGGCTCGGGAAGCCGGAGACCGTGAAGGTCACGGCCGGGCCGGGTGCCATGAAGAGAGGCATCGAACCGGTCGCGCTGCCATCGGTCCCTGTCGCCGTATGACTGCCCGCGATGGTGGACCCGCATGACGTCCCGTAGCAATAGCCACCGCCGCTGATGGTGAACGTGGTCGACGCGGTGACATCGCCGACGACGTTGCCGTAGACGTCGAAGCCTGTGGCCGAGAATGGCTGGCTCACGCCAACCGTCATCCCCGAGCCGGCAGGGTTGAATATCGCGAGGGAGTCAACGGGACCCGCCGTCACGTAGACGGGAGTCGCTTCCTGGACGCCATCGTTCGTCGCGAGGACGATGTGCTCCATCTCGAGAGTGGATGTACACGTGCTGCCGCTGCAGGAGCCGCCGCTCATCACAAACGTGGTCGACGCGGTAACGTCTCCGAGGTTGTTGCCATACGCGTCGTAGCCAAAGACAGCGAAGGTCACGCTACCTCCGGCCTCGATCGTCACGTCGAGCGGGCTTATTGAGAAGTAGGCAATTGGGCCCGGTGTGACACTGATGGAGGCTGTGCCCGCAACGCCGCCGTACGTTGCAGTGACGGTCTGATTGCCGGCAACGCTGCCCAAGCACCAGGACCCGGTACAGGAGCCGCCAGTCATCGTGAAGGTTGTGGAGGCGGTGACGTCGCCCAAGGAGTTGCCGTGGGAGTCGAACGCCTGCGCTGCGTAGGTCTGGCTGCCGCCGGCGACGATCGAGGCGGACGCCGGACTGAGGGCGAGGCTGGCAATCGCCCTGGGAGTCACGACCAGCGTGGCTGTGGCAGACGCCGTGCCATCGGTGGCGGTAATCGTGTGACTCCCAGCGACCGCCGACGTGCACGTGCTGCCGATGCAGGAGCCACCACCACTGATGGCGAACGTTGAAGCGGCACTGACATCGCCCAGGTAGTTGCCGTAGGAATCGTAGGCTATGGCTGTGTAGGTCTGGCTGCCACCGGCGCTGGCAGTTGCGCTGAGCGGGCTTAGGACCAGGTGATCGATTGGGAATGCATAGAGTGCCGCCGTGCCGCTGGCACTGCCGTCGGTGGCCGTGACCACGTGATTGCCCGACACCGTTGGGGTACACGACGAACGGCCGCAGGAGCCGCCGCCGCTGATTGTGAATGTAGTCGCCGCGGTAACGTCGCCCAGCGGGTTGTCGCTAGCATCGAACCCCTGAACGGTATACGTCTGACTGTTACCTACTGGGACGCCGGCGATCGCAGGGCTAACGACGAGGCGAACGACCGACACCGTTGTTGCCTGCAGCGTGGCCGTGCCGGTGGCGGCGCCATCGGTGCCGGTGACGATGTAGCCGCCGGGGACGGCGGCCGTGCACAACGTACCGCTGCAGGAGCCGCTGCCACTGATCGTGAAGGTGGTCGACGTAGTCACATCTCCAAGAGAGTTTCCGTAGGTGTCGAACCCCTGGGCGCTATAGGCCTCTCCCGCGCCCGCGGTAATGGCCGCATTGTTGGGGGTGAGACCGAGGTGGTCGAGCGAGCCGGGCGATACGAAGAGCGTGGCCCCGCCCGTGGCGATTCCATCGGTGCCGGTGACCTCGTGGCGGCCGGCGACCACGGATGTGCACGAGGTGCCGCCGCAGGACCCGCCACCGCTCATTGTGACGGTGGTCGACGCAGTGACGTCTCCCAGGGAGTTACCGTAGTAGTCGAAGCCTTGGACCGTGAAGGTCTGGGTACCACCGGCTATGATCGTTGGGGTACCGAGGATGAAGACTAGATGAACTAGAGGGCCAGTCAAGACATTCAGTGTGGCTGTGCCCGTAGCGCCGCCATCGGAGCCCGTTATCGTGTGATCGCCCGCCACGATGGACGTGCATGACGTGCCGCTGCAGGACCCGCCGCCACTGATTGCGAAGGTGGTCAAGGCGGTGACATCGCCCAAGGAGTTGCCGGAGGCGTCGAACCCCTGGGCCGTGAACTTTTGGCTGCTACCCGCGGCCATTGCCGCGGCGCCGGGGCTCAGAACAACGGATGCGGGCGGTTCGGCACCTACGTGGAGCGTGGCCGTACCCGTAGCGCTGCCGTCGGAGCCCGTTATCGTGTGATCGCCCGCCACGATGGACGTGCATGACGTGCCGCTGCAGGACCCGCCACCGCTGATTGCGAAGGTGGTCAAGGCGGTGACATCGCCCAAGGAGTTGCCGGAGGCGTCGAACCCTTGGGCAGTGAAGCCTTGGCTGGCCCCGACGGTGATGCTCGCGTTTAGGGGGGTTAGAGTGAGGCCCGCGAGCGGTCCGACTGTCACTGATAGCGAGGCTGTTCCCGTAGCGCTGCCGTAGGTGGCGGTGACGACGTAATCCCGGGGCAGGACAGCTGTGCAAGAAGTGCCGGTGCAGGAGCCGCCGGCGCTGATTGTGAGCGTGGTCAATGCGGTCACATCACCCAAGGAATTGCCGGAGACATCGAATCCCTGGGCGACGTAGCTCTGTTGGCCACCTGCAGTGATCGTTGCTCTAGCCGGGCTCAGCACGAGATGATCAGGCAGGTCGGCTGTGACGTGAAGCGTGACTATGGCCGTGGCAGTAGCGTCGGTAGCCGTGACCACGTAATCCCCCGGCACAGTTGCCGTGCACAACGCTCCAGCACACGAGCCACCGGCGCTGATCGTGAAGACGGTCGAGGCCGTCACGTCGCCCAGCGAGTTGCCGGCGCTGTCGAAGCCTTGGGCGGACAGTCTCTGGGTGGCACCGGCCGTAATGGTCGGGCTTGAAGGGCTGAGCGCGATGTGATCAAGCTTTGGCAAGCCGAATGCGTAAAGCTTCCCCGGAGCGGAGACAACGTAGACCGCGCCGTTGGAGACCGCAGGTGAGAAGCTGCCAGACGCTCCGGTCCAGATAGCTGTGCAGGCTCCGCCAGCGCTGGCACAACCGACCGCGTAGGCATGGACCTTGTCGCTGTTGGACCCTACGTAGACTACGCCGTTAGCGACGGCGGGCGATGAGGAGATAGCGCCTCCCGTATCCCCCGTCCAAAGCGGGGTGCAGGTGCCACCACCGCTGTTGCAGCTTGTCCCGAACGCATACAGCTTCCGATCAAGGGACCCGATGTAGACCACGCCGTTTGCGACAGCGGGTGACGACACGTCAATGTTGCCGCCTGTGGCACCGGTCCAAAGCGGTGAGCAGGTCTTAGGGCTTCCGCCGCAGCCGGTGACCCCCGCCGCGTCAAACGCATACAGCTTGCCGTTGTAGGACCCGATGTAGACCACTCCATTTGCGACAGCCGGAGAGGAGACGATGGGGTAATACAGGGGGTCGCCGGCTTTGGCCGTCCAGAGCGGGATGCAGGTCTTGGGGGCGCCGCTGCACCCGTTGACCCCTGTCGCGTCGAAGGCGTACAGGTTGCCGTCTTCAGAACCAACGTAGACGACCCCGCCGGAGACCGCCGGAGAGGATTCGATAGAGCCGCCAGTCTGGCCCATCCAAAGCGGGTTGCACATCCTGGGACCCATGCCGGCGGTGCAGCCGGAGACCCCCGCCGCGTCGAAGGCATACAAGTAGTAGCTGGAACCCACATAGACAACGCCGCCGGCGACGGTAGGCGGCGCTGCGATGTCCGTTCCGGCCTTGCTCGCCCATAGCGGCGTGCATGTCTTGGGACTGCCACCGCATCCGATCACCCCGGCGGCGTCGAAGGCATACAAGTCCCCTTCGATGGTCCCGACATAGACGACACCGTTCGCAACCGCGGGCGTAGATTCGATTAGCCCGGTCGTCTGAGCCTTCCAGAGCGGCGTACAGGAGGCGCCGCCAGTGGCGCAGCCGACACCATAGGCATACAGAGTGCCGTCGGAGGACCCGACGTAGACAACCCCATCGGCCACCGCAGGCGAGGATGTGACGGCTCCTACAGAACCAGTCCACGATACGCCCAAACCGACAACACTCGAAGACGACAGGACTGTTTCAGCAGCGTTGTACCCCTCGTGAGTCGGACCGTCCTGGAACTGGGCCCAATCGCTACTCGTCGTTGCCGCCGCAGGCGCGGCCAGCGGCCCGACCCATACTGTGATGAGCCCGCCGAAGAGAAGTGCTGTCGGAAAAACACTCAGAAGCCGCGCCATCGCCCCGCCCGCGCGAACACGAACGCCGGTCGCCACGAATGACTCCATTTAGCCCCGCTCCTATCCGTGCGGACAACACTCTGCCCGCAACCACCGATCCGTGGAATGCCCCATCCCAAAGGGGGCCGGGAACATTTGCGTCGGCGCTGCCGAATCTATCAAGTAGGGCATAACTCTGTGGTTGAATCCTGACCTCCCTCTCCGGCCCGGACCTCACCCAACCGCGCTTCTCCTCACACGACCGGAGGCGCTCTCGGGGCAAATGCAACCTTCCCCCGGAATCAAACTGGTCGCTTGTCTGGGTTCGGCCGCGCGCGGCTACACGTGCAGGCGAACCGACCACTCCCGGGCCGCGCCGGCGAGGAGTTCGGCGAGGTCGGCGGACTTGGACCCGCCCACGCCGATGCCATCAGCCCGGGCGACTCCGTCCGCCGCAGCGCCCGTCGTCGCACCTGCGCCGCCGCCGGCATCCGCGCCGGCGCCCGCGGCGACGCCGGAGATGCCGCGCGAAACGTTGACCAGAAGGCCGCCGCCGGGGCGACCGCCGGCGGGTGCCGCGATCGCGGGGCCGAAGCGCAGAACCGGCTTGACTTCCCCACCCTGCGCGCCCAGCCCGGGCACCAGCAGGGCCAGCCCGGGAGCGATGTTGCGGATTCGTTCGAGCTCGAGCGGGGCGGTGGCGCCTACCACCAGACCCACGGTGCCGCCCGGACCCCAGTTGACGGCCCGGCGGGCGACGCGTGCATACAGCGGCTCGATCGGAGCACCGATCGAAGCGTCGGCCGCAACCTGCAGGTTCTGCAGCTCACCCGCTCCGGGGTTGGAAGTGCGGCACAGTAGATACGCGAAGCGGTCACCGCGCGACAGCAACGGCTCGATCGCCTCGGACCCCAGATATGGATTGGCCGTGACCGCGTCGACGCCGAGGATGTCGTACAGGGCGACGGCCTGGCGAGCCGCGGTGGTGCCGATGTCGCCACGCTTCACGTCCGCCACGAACGGCACGTCCGACGGCACGCGCCCGCGCAGGCGCTCCAGGGCCGCGATCCCCGGCGACCCGAACGCCTCGAAGAAGGCGACGTTGGGCTTGATGGCCGCCGCATAAGGCAACGTCGCGTCGAGCAGCACTTCGCAGAAACGTTCCACCCCGGCCAGGCTGGAGGGGAAGCCGGAAGGCTGAGCTTCGGGCGACGGATCGAGGCCAACGCACAGAACCGACCCGACCGCCTTGGTGCGGGCGGCCAGTCGTTCAAGGTAGGAGTTCATGGCACCTCCGAGCGAGTCGGTAATACGATAGCGGACCCGGAGGCAGCCGGCTTCGGCGGGATGTACCAGGCGGCCGCGGAACCGCTGTCCAAGCCCTGGTAGTCGATCAGATTGGACTCGTTCTGATACCAGAGCTGCCCGCCGGTCATCGATACGTAGGCCATCCGCAATTCGGTCACCGATCCGGCCAGGTGCGAGTAGATGATCGCGTCGCCATCCGGAGACCAGACCGGCGCCCACGACAGGCCGTCGCTGGTGATCTGCCCGACCAGCTGCCCGGAGGAGGCATCGATGATGGCCACATCCGGCTTTGCGACTCCCGACTTCGCGACCGCAAGGTACTTGCCGTCCGGCGACCAGGACGGGTTTCGATAGCCGCTCGCCACCTGTCGGGCAGTCTTGTCGGTCGTGTCGTAGAGCCAGAGTCCCGGGTCGCCCACGTTTCCTTTTCGAGCCTCCGTGACGTACGCGACCGTCTTGCCGTCGGGCGAGTAGGTCGGGTCCGACTGACCGTACGGGCTGAAGTCCCTCAGCCTCGGCGTGTTGAGGAAGGAGCCGGTTTGGAGGTCGATGAATCGCAGCAGGTCGTCGGAGACGCCCGGTTCCGTGGGACCGTCGGAGATCAGGGCCACGGTTGTCCCGTCGGGGGAGATCGAAGGGTGGATCATCCAGAAGAAGGTCTCCCGGTTCCGGTACGTGATGAGTCCGTTCTTGATGTCCTGCTCGCCGGTGCCGTCGGGAGCGACGCGGCACAGGACCGGGTACGTCAGCAGGAAATCCTCGATTCCTCCTTCGTCCGGGTCGAGCCACGAGCCGGTCGTCAGGCGGGTATCGATGTAGTAGACCCACTGGCCGTCCGGCGACCAGACCGGGGCCGAAGCCACCGAGCCGGCCACCGATGTGGTGATCTGGACGGCCCTCGTGCCAGTCTGGACGAATACCTCGCCCGACTTGACGTAGGCCACCGAACCGCGAATGGCGACGGTTCCCCTGGCCCCGACGACGCCGCTCGGGGTGGACGTGGGCGGGATGGGGACTCCCGGAGTTGCGATCGCGTTGGCCGTCGGTTCGGCGCGCTGGGGCAGCGGCAGCGGATTCAGCACCAGGCTGTAAGTCACCAGGCTCACCGCAAGCAGTCCCACGAGCGAGAGAGATGCGGCTGCGACGTTGCCGGCACGACCTCCAACCCGCGGCCGCCAACCCGGCAATCTCACGCCCTGCCCCCGTCGACCGGCTGGGCCGATACTGCCGCCTGTGCGCCTTCGGCCGACACGTCGATGACCTCCAGCTGTATCGATTCGATGCCGCCGAACCAGCGGCTGCCCGGTCGCGCGACGACGTCGATCCGGTCGCCCTCATGGAGCATCGCCGCAAGGTCCGGGCGTCGAAACGCTACAGCATCGAGGACATCCCGGCTGCGCCGCAGGACCAGCTGCGTGTGCCCGCCGTTGGCCGACCTGACTCTCGTGACCGTCAAACCGGTGACGGCGACGATCGGGGCCGGATTGCCCTGGCCGGTCGGGGCGAGGAGCCCGACTTCACGGATGAGCGCGTAGTCGACCGAATCGGCCGGCAGAACCAGGTCCACGGTCAGCTCGGCCGGACCCGGCGGCCTGGCCTCCGCTGCGGCGATCTCGAGGAACCGGGCGGCGAACTCCGGCCATCGATCAGGGTCGATATCGAAGCCCGCGGCGTTGCGATGGCCACCATGCCGGATGAGCAGGTCGTCGCAGGCGATGAGAGCCTCGGCCAGGTTTACGGCGCCACCGCTACGGCACGAGGCCCGGAGTGCACCGCCTTCCGCGTCCAGCGCCGTGGCCACCACCGCCGGGCGCCCGTAGTCCTCGGCCAGCCGGCCGGCGATGAGACCGATGATCCCGACCGGCCACTCCCCACGAACCAGCAACGCGGCAGGGAGGCCCGCGGCCGGGAGGTCCGCGGCCGGGGCCGTGCCGTCGGGGGCCACGGCCGTCTCTGTGGCCGCGCGCGTCGCCGTCCCGCCGGGTGCCGGCGCCAGGCCGAGGGCGTGCACCGCTTCCGCGAGAGCCCGCTTGGTGATCTCGCGCCGCTCGAGATTGGCCGCTTCGATCTCCGAGGCCAGCTCGACAGCTTCGGCCGGGTCGCTCGCCAGGAGCAGGCGCGCCGCACGGCCCGCCTCCCCTACCCTGCCCGCGGCGTTGAGGCGGGGCGCGATGGCGTAGCCGATGTCGTCGAGATCCAGCCGATCGCGAGCCACGCCGGCTCGCTCGAGGAGCGCCGCCAGACCGGGACGGGCCCCGGCCCGAAGCTGCTCCAGGCCAAGCAGAGCGATGGAGCGGTTCTCGCCCACGATCGGGGCCACGTCCGCGACGGTCCCGATGAGTGCCAGGTCGGCCAGCTCCCGAACGGAGTCCGGAAGCCGCAGGAGCTCCGCCGCGGCGCCACTCTCGGGCGCGGCGCTCCCCGCGACGGCATCCAGCTCGCCGACCAGCAGATGGGCGACCTTCCAGGCCACGCCGGCGCCGGTCAACGCACGCTCCGGGTAGCGGCTGTCGTCGCGCGCGGGGTTGACCACCGCCACCGCCCCCGCCGGCCACGTGGCCGCGTGGTGATGGTCCGTAACGAGCACATCGATCCCGCGGCTGCGTGCGAGGTCGATCTCCGCCGCGCTGCTGGTGCCGCAATCCGCGGTCAGGATCAGCGTCCGCCCCGTGGCGTCCGCGTGGTCGATGGCGCGCAACGACAGCCCGTGCCCGTCGCTCAGCCGCTCCGGAACGTACGGCTCCACGTCCATCCCCAGCGACCGCAACGCCAGCGTCAGTATCGAGAGCCCGGTCAGGCCGTCGGCGTCGAAGTCGCCGTACACCAGCACGCGCTCGTCGCGCGCCCGAGCCTCCGCCACCCGCCGGAGAGCGGCCTCGGCGTCGGGGAGCAGCCTTGGGTCGTGGAGACCTTCCTCGGCCGGAGCGAGGAATCGGGCCAGCTCGTCGGCCGTGGAAACGCCGCGAGCGGCCAGGAGGCCCAGCAGCCGCGCCGAGATGCCCCGTTCGGCGGCCAGCGCCCGGCAGGCCGCATCCACGGCCGTGGCTGGAGCGACGCGCCACCGGAAGCTCGAGAGGATCATGGCACCCAGGATGACACCACGGACTCAACCGCGACGTATCTGCGACTCAACGGCGGGAACTTAGGCCCGATATGCGCGCCGCCGAACAGGGTCCCGTCAGGACCGCCTGCCACTCCGCAACTCGGCCAATCGTGCCGCCCGGCGCCGGTCTTCCCACAGTTGCCAGACAACGAGCAGCGGGCTGGCGTTGAAGATCGACGAGTATGTGCCCGAGATGATGCCGATCAGCAGCGCGAGCACGAAGTAGCGGATCGACGCGCCGGCGAAGAGCAGGAGCGCGGTCAGCGTCACGACGACCGTCAGGCTGGTGTTGATCGACCGGCCGAACGTCTGCATGATCGAGTGGTTGACGATCCGATCGAACGGCTCGCCGGCGTGGCGGGCCTTGTTCTCGCGAATCCGGTCATACACGACGATCGTGTCGTGAACGCTGAATCCGATGACCGTCAGCATCGCCGTCACGAACAGCGCATCCACCTGAACGCCGAAGAGGGTGCCCAGGATCGCGAAGATGCCTACGACAACGATGACGTCATGGATTAGCGCGGCGAGAGCCGTAGCCCCGAATTTGATGCTCCCGAACCGGAAACCGACCCAGAGCAAGATACCCAGCGACCCAAACAGGATCAGCTTGATGGCGTCCTGAACCAGCTCGGCGCTGACGATCGGGCCAACCGTCGTCTGCTCGAGGGTGCAGGCGATCGGCCCGAGCTTCGGGTCGGCCTGCATGGCCACGGCGGCATTGGCCAGCGGCCCCGACGGTGGCAGATGAAGCGAGCACGTGTTGCCCTTCTGGTTGACGCTGTTGGGCGTCGGAGTGGGCACGGCAGTCGGGCTGGCTGCGGCGGCTGCCGAAGCGCTGGCACTGGCGGCGGCTGCGCTGGCACTAGACGAGGCAGCGGCGGCGGCCGCACTGGCCGCGGCTGCGCTGGCACTGGGCTCCAGAGACGGTGTGGCACTCGCGCCGGCCGCGGCGGAGGCGCTGGCGCTGGCGCTGGCCGCGGCGGCGCTACCACTCGCCACTGCCGCGCTCGCGCCGGCGGCGCTGGCGCTGGCCGAGGCGGCGAGGCTCGGATTGACGGTCGGCTCAGGCGTCGGCGCGGGGAGCAAGTCGTCGCGCTTGGAGCGGATCGTGATGTTGTTGGCGGTGTCCTCGCTGATCTCGGCATCGGTGATGCCCTGCGCCACCAGGACCTTGTTGACCTCGTCGAGCGAAACGTTCGGATTCTTGAACTGGATCTGCCAGACCGTGCCGCCCGTGTAGTCGACTGAGAACTGCAGACCCTGCTTGCCGTTGGTCGCCGGCGTCAGGAGGATGAAGATCAGTCCGGGAACGACGACCAGGCCCGAGAAGAGGAAGAACCAGTTTCGCTTGCCGATGACATCAAACACGTCCGCGGGCCTCCCGTCGGCCAAGTCGACCCACTGCTCTCGCCTGGAATTCCGCGTCCGTGACCCCGAAGAGCCAGGCCCGATGGAAGCTGCCCTGGCGCACGACGAAGCGCATCACGGTCCGCGAGACGGTGACCGCGGTGAACATCGAGGTCGCGACGCCGATCATCAGGACGAGGGCGAAGCCGGCGATCGTCGGCGTTCCGAAGGTGTAGAGGATCGCGGCGGTGATCAGTGTCGACATGTTCGAGTCGAAGATCGAGTTCCAGGCTCGCGTGAAACCCGCCTCGCTCGCCGTCGCGAGCGTCTTGCCGGTGCGCAGCTCTTCCTTGGTCCGCTCGAATATGAGGATGTTGGCGTCGACCGCCATGCCTACCGAGAGCACGAAGCCCGCTATCCCGGCCAGGGTCAACGTAACAGGCACGAGTCGGAAGATCGCGTATACGGCAAGGCTGTAGTAGATGAGGGCGAAGCACGCGACCGCGCCCGGCAATCGGTAGTAGATGAGCATGAACAGCAACACCAGGCCGATGCCGATGCCTCCGGCGAACAGCGTCTGGTTGAGGAATGTCTGTCCCAGCGAGGCCGGAATGTCGCGGGTTTGCTCCTGCTGCAACTTGAACGGCAGCGCGCCGTACGACAGGATCGTGGCCAGCTGCTTGGCGTCGGCCTGGGTGAACGTGCCTGTGATCTGGCCGGAACCCCCGGTGATCGTCGACTTTATGTAGGGACTGGAGACGATTTTGCCGTCGAGCACGATCGCGAAGTACTCGTTGATGTGCTGTCCGGTCCAGGTCGCGAAGGTGTTGCCGGTATCGCTGTTGAAGGCGAAGTTCACGAGCCAGCTGCCGGTGCTGGCCGGATCGACCGCGGCGCTGACGCCGCCCGGATCGAGCTGCTTGCCGAAGAACTGCGCCGTAGCTAACAAGGCCGGATCCATCTGCGTTCCCACGGCAGGAAGCGGAGTCGACGAAGCGGCCGTCGCGTCGCCGTAGACGGCCTTGGGCAGAAGGACGAAGGCGAGCGAGCCGGTCTGGCCGACGAGGCTCTCTACCTGGCTCGGGTCCGTGGCCCCAGGCACCTGTACCAGGATCTCGTTGGAACCCACGGTCTGGACGACGGGCTCGGTCACTTTGAGCGAATTGACGCGGTTCTCGATGATCGAGCGGAGTGTCTCCATCTGGGCCGAGGTCGGGTCGCCCTGGCCCGGCGCGAGGCCGTACTTGACCTCGAAGCCGCCCTGCAGGTCGAGCCCGAGCTTGGTGTCGAGCTGGACCATCCCCGAGTTGGGATCGCTCAGGGTGAAGAACTTGGCGCCGCTGCCCAGTCCTTTGGAGCCGGGCATGAGGTCGACGTAGCAGGCAAGTAACCCGATGACCAGAATCAGGAGAGGGACAAGTCTTCGCACGAGGCGGGATGATAGCAGGGTTCGGCCGACCGGCGCGGCATCGCAACACAAGAGACCCCCGGCGGGAGCGAGCCGGCCGATCCTCGGCACCGCATCGGCGCCCCCGGCCTACCCCTCCAGCCCGGCCTTGATCTTCGCCGCGAGAGCCGGACCGATTCCCGGAACCGCCGCGACCTGATCCAGAGGCGCCTCACGAACGCGCTTCGCGGAACCGAAGACGCGCAGCAGCGCGGCCCGCCGCTTGGGGCCCACGCCGGGCAGGTCGTCGAAGGCGGAGCGGGTGGCTGCGCGGGCTCGCAGTGAGCGGTGGTAGGTGATGGCGAATCGGTGGGCCTCGTCACGCAGCCGCTGCATCAGATAGAGCGCCGGGGAGGTCGTCGGCAGCAGGACCGGCTCGTCGCGATCGGGCAGGAAGATTTCCTCGCGCTCCTTGGCCAGGCCGACCACCGCCAGATCGCCGTAGCCCAGCTCCCCGAGCACCTCCACCGCGGCCGAAAGCTGCCCCTTCCCGCCGTCGATCACGACAAGATCTGGCATCTGCCAGCGCAGCTCCTCTTCGTTGCCCTCCTCGCCGCTCCGCGCACGCTTGAAACGGCGCCTCAGCACTTCCTGGTGGCTGGCGAAGTCGTTGGCTCCCTGCACTTCCTTGATCCGGAAGCGGCGGTATTCGCCGGTCCGGGGCCGCCCTTCCTCGAAGACGACCATGCTTCCGACCGACTGCGCACCCCCGAAGTTGCTGATGTCGTAGCACTCGATTCGCGTGGGCAGGCCGGGTAGACCCAGCGCGGCGGCCAGCTCCTCGAGGGCGGCGAGAGTCTTGCCCTGGTCGGCGAGCCACCGGGCGTGCTCGCGCTGCAACGTCTCGGTGGCGTTGCGCGTCGCCAGCTCGAGCAGCTCGCGCTTGTCGCCGCGCTGCGGGACGCGGAAACGGACGGCCGATCCCCGACGGCCGGCCAGGAAACCCTCCAGATCCGCCGAGTCGTCGGGCAGGGCGGGCAGGAGCACCTCCGGCGGGACGGAGGTGGCCCGCTCGTAGTACTGCTGCACGAACCCCGCGAGCACCGTGGCATCGTCCGTTTCGCGGGGGGCGTCGAGCAGGTAGACGTCACGCCCGACCATCTTCCCGCCGCGGACGGCGAACAGCTGGACCGCGGCCTGGTTGTCCTGTCGAGCCAGCCCGAGCACGTCCTCCTCGGTCGTGGTGTGGGCGGCCATCTTCTGGCTCTCCATCGTCCGCTCTATGGCCCGAACCTTGTCGCGCAGGGCCGCCGCGCGCTCGTATTCGGTCGCCTCCGACGCCGCCTCCATCTGACGGCTTAGCTCTTTGGCCACGACCTCCTGCCGGCCCGCGAGGAATCGCTCGATCTGCCCGATGTCGGCCCGATAGTCGGCCTTGCCGATGTAGCCGACACACGGCGCCTGGCAGCGCTTGATGTGGTACAGCAGGCAGGGCCGTTCGATCGCCTTGCGGCCCTCGTGGATATCGAGCGTGCACGTCCGGAACGGGAAGATGCGCCGGATGAGGTTCATCGCCTCGTCGACGCTGCTCGCCGAGGCGTACGGCCCGAAGTAGCGGCTGCCGTCGGCCGGCAGCTCGCGCGTCCGCTCGACGCGCGGGAAAGCCTCGGCCATGGTGATCTTGATGAACGGGTAGCTCTTATCGTCCTTCAGCCGGACGTTGTAGCGCGGCCGGTAGCGCTTGACCAGGTTGATCTCGAGCAGCAACGCCTCGCTGACCGAGTCGGTCATCGTGTATTCGAGGTCGGCGATCTTGTCGATGACGCTGCGGATCAGGTGCTGCTCGCCGCCGCCGGTCTGCTTCTGCCAGTAGCTGCGGACACGACTGCGCAGGCTCTGGGCCTTGCCGACGTAGAGGACGGCGCCGCGGGCGTCCTTCATCAGGTACACGCCCGGCCTGTCGGGGAGCCGCTTGAGGGTCGCAGCCAGATCGGGGGTCACGGGCCGATTGTAGGCCGAGCCCGCCGTCCGGTCCGTGAGGCTTCCCGGCTGAACGCCTGCCCGGATACGCGTTCCTGCCAGATTCCAGCCGGGGCGGAGTTAGGCCTACTGTCGCACGGAAGACCGCGCACCCGATCGGGCGTTCCTGTCAGATTCCAGCCCGGGCGGAGTTGGGCACGTTCTCCAGAGATCGCGCCGGCCAGGCACCTCTCCCACCGGCGTTCGAGCCGCTCCCACCGGCGTTCGAGCCCCTCCCACCGGCGTTCGAGCCCCTCCCACCGGCGTTCGAGCCATCCTGAAGGGGTCCCCCAGCCCTGAACCACGGCCAGCGTGGCTAGGCCCGGCGAACCCGGGACCTCCCGCCACTGCCGCTTCGCCCAACTCCCTGGCCGCTGGAATCTGGCATGAATGCCAGGCCCATGGTCGACTCGTGTGGCTCGCGCAGGAATGGCCGAAGCCGCCGTCCATCCTCAGGAAACCGGGACCTCAAGAGTGCCTGATGCTGGGCGGCGTGCCGCCGGTTCGTTCGCGTGTCCAGGATGATCAGCCAGCCACTGATCCGGTCCACCTCCCATCCGCGCTCGCGGGCGATGGTCCTGCTCAAACGCAACTTCCGATCGAAGGTCGCGAGCGTCTCGTTCACATCGACCAGCTCGGTCTTGATCTCGACTACCAGCAGGTGACGCCGCTGCCGGTGCAGAGCCAGTTGATCGATCGCGCCCCGCTCCCCGTAGATCGAGAAGGAGACCTCGGGCTCGACGATCCAACCTGATCCGCGAAGCACGAGAGCGAGACTCTCGGCAAGCCGAGAATGCCTCCAGCACAGCAGCCGCCGGGCGTCACCGCCGCGCCAGTAGCCGACGAGCTCGACTCGGACGTCGAGGACGGCGGAGATCCGCCCGATGGTCTCGACGGCTAGCGTCCCGCAATGGCCCCTTTCGAGCAGTGACACCGTCGAATCGGAAACGCCTGCAGCAACGGCGACATCGATCTGCCGCAATCCGCGGCGCCGCCTCACCGATCCGATCAGTGCCCCGAGTCTCTGCTGATCCATGGCCGCCAGCTTGCCACGGCCGGATCATTCGCCAATTCACCCCAACGGCGGACGGCCGTCGCACGGGGTAGGCTATCGCCACCCGAACCCACACGGCACCCGCCGACCGAGAATAGGGCTGAGGCATCCTCGTCTGCCCGGGCGCCGCCATGACCCCTGCCGGAGGTCTGGCCCGATGTCAGACACGTGGATTGAACCCGGCCAGGTGCCTACGGGTAGTTCGGGGCCGAGCGGGCGATCTCGATGTCGTGCGGGTGGCTCTCGATCTGGCCCGAGTGGGTCAGCTGGACGAAGCGGGCCTTGACGCGCAGGTCGGCGATCGACTCGGCGCCGCAGTAGGTCATGCCGGCCCGTGTGCCGCCGATGAGCTGGTACAGGATCCCGGCCAGCGGTCCGGCAACGGCCACGATCGCTTCCACTCCTTCGGGGACGAGCTTGCGGCGATCGACCTGCGGGTAGCGGTCGCTCCCGGCCGACATCGCCGCCAGCGAACCCATGCCGCGGAACTGCTTGACGACCCGGCCGCCGACGCGCTCCGCCTCGCCGGGGCTCTCCTCGGCGACGGCCAGGAGTCGGCCCAGCATGACCGAATCCGCTCCGGCGGCCAGCGCCTTGACGATGTCGCCCGAGTAGCGGATGCCGCCGTCGGCGATGACCGGCACGCCGTGGCCCCGCGCGACCGAGGCCGCCAGCATGATGGCGGTGAGTTGCGGGACGCCGACGCCGGCAACGATGCGGGTCGTGCAGATGGCGCCCGGGCCGATGCCCACCTTCACGCCGTCCGCGCCCGCCTCTATGAGAGCGGTGGTTCCCTCGGCCGTGGCCACGTTGCCGGCCACGAGATCGATCGCGGTTCCGTACGCCGCTCGGTAGCGGCGCAACGCCTCGATGACATTTCGGGTGTGGCCGTGGGCGGTGTCGACGACGAGGGCGTCGACGCCGGCCTTGGCCAGCAGCTCGGCCCGGGTCACGGAGTCCGGGCCCACGCCGACGGCGGCGACGGCGCGCAAGCGGCCGTGCCCGTCGACGTTGGCCAGAGTCGCGTCGGCGGGCACGGCTGCGGCCTTGACCGCGGCCACCTGCTCGGCCTGGCGCTCCGGGGCCTGGTTGCGGTGGATGACGCCGACGCCGCCTTCGAGGGCGATGGCGATGGCCATCCGATCCTCGGTGACGGTGTCCATCGCCGCGCTGACGATCGGCGTGTTGAGCCCTATGTTCCTCGAGAACCGGCTGCTCACGTCCGTCTCGCCGGGCAGGATCTCGCTGTATTGCGGGATCAGCAGGACGTCATCGAAGGTGAAACCCAGCATTGGTTCGACGAGTCCCGCCCCCGCCACCTCGTCGGCGGCTGCCCGTCCAGTCCGCATCGTCGTCATCCGCCCGCCATCCTCTCTCGCTCGCTCGCTCGACCTCGCCGGCCGATCCGCGTCAGGCGAGGCCGGCGCTTGGTTGGGCGCAATTCTACGGACCGAGAGCTTCACCCGTTCGATCGAACCGCCCGGACGTGTGGACGCATAGCGTCCACACGTGGTCGGGAACCGTCCACACGTGGTCGGGCCGCCCGGCCGAGGCCGCCTGCGATCCGTCGACCTTGCGCGTAGTCTTGGGCCACCCAAGGAGGTGTCCGGTGGAACTGCGACGACTCGGCGATTCGGGTTTGCTGGTCTCGGCTGTCGGCCTCGGCACGAACAACTTCGCCGGCCGGCTCCACGACGAGGCCGCGCGCCTGGTCCTCAACGAGGCGCTCGAGCAGGGCATCACTTTCATCGACACGGCCGACGTCTACGGGCGCGGCTCGGAAGAGGGCACGGGCGCCTCCGAGAGCCAGCTCGGCCGCCTGCTCGCCGGTCGGAGGAATCGGTTCGTCGTCGCCACCAAGTTCGGCATGCCGATGACCGAGTCGCCGCTCGAGCGGGGCGCGTCGCGCCACTGGATCGCGCAGGCTGTCGAAGCAAGTCTGCGGCGCTTGCGGACCGATTACATCGACCTGTACCAGATCCACACGCCCGATCCGGCGACCCCGATCGACGAGACTCTGCGGGCTCTCGACGATCTCGTCCGTTCGGGCAAGGTTCGATACGTCGGTCACAGCAACTTCGCCGCCTGGCAGATCATCGACGCCGATTGGACGGCCCGGACCGAGCACCTCGTCCGACCCATCTCGGCCCAGATGCACTACAACCTGCTGACGCGCGGCATCGAGGCCGAGGTGATCCCGGCCTGCCGCGCCCACGGCCTGAGCGTCATCCCCTACTTCCCGCTCGAGTCGGGCTTCCTCACCGGGAAGTACAAGGCGGGTGGCGAGGGCCGCGGCAGGCTCCCAGACAGCTACCGCGCCGCCGACGTAATGACCCCGGCCAACTTCGAGCGGATCGGCGCCTTCGAGAAGTGGGCCGTGGAACGCGGACGCTCATTGCTGGACCTGGCCTTGGGCTGGCTGCTCAGTCAGCCGATCGTGGCCTCGGTCATCGCCAGCGCCAGCACGCCCGAGCAGGTCCGGGCGAACGTCGCCGCCGCCGGACGGCGCCTGACCGCCCAGCAGCTGGAGTCGTTCGAAGCGCTGTGACCTCAGATCTTCGGCGTGGGTCGTCGGGCGGCCACGCTGTTGCGCAAGGTCCTCCGCTGGTGGCTTATCTCTTCGAGCGGGTCCGAATCGACGGCCCAGGTCTCGTATACGCCGGCGCAGCTGGGGCATTCGTAAACGGCCCGACTGCCGACGTTCGGGTAGCGGCGCCACGGCGGGGATACGTACAGCACCTCAACGAGGATCAGCCAGGCTCCGCACGATGGGCAGACGTCGCGGGTGAGGCTGGTCATGACCGAATCCTAGCTTTGAGGGCGGCCGCCCCGCGTCGGGGGTCACCCGTAATCTCGAGCCCCGGCAGGAGGTGCCGGGGCTCCTGAGGTGTCGGTCGTGTGGCCTGTGGGATGATTTGGCCGTGACGGATCCCGCCGGGCAATCCAAGGACCAAGGGCCGCAGCCTACATTTCGCCGCCGCGGCCTTCTCGCCGGCTATCCGGAGCCACAAGAGCTCATCGCCCGATTCTTGTCGGGCGGATTGATCGGCCGCAGCAACCACATCGTCGGGCTGAGCGCGGTCCTGGCGATCGGTTTCGGGCTGCTGATCGCCGGGCTGGAGGTCGTCCGCGCCTCTCTCGACTGGGGATTCACCTACAGCGGCGCGCTCGACGGCATCACGTCGCAGCTTGCGGTCACCGGACCGGCCGCGGTCCTGATGGCCGTCGCCACTCTGGCGAACGTTCTCGCCGGGGCGATCGTCCTCCGCTTCCTCGGCGCCCCGGCATTCCGACGCCTCTCGGACGTGGCCCTTGCCGGCTTCGCCGCCGCCGTCGTCCTCGACGCGCTGGCCGTATTCACGCTGGGGAACGTCGGCTTCTTCGGCTGGCCTGAATTGCTGGCCCTGCATGCCGTTGTCGCCGTCGCCTACTTTGCGACTCGCCGGCGCCGGCCGCTGATGGCGGCCCCGATTCACGTGCGCCTGAGGCGCCCCGCGGTGTGGTGGGTGCTCCCGCTGCTCGTCTGGCTGGGCCCGCTGATCATCCAGCTCGCCTCACCGACGGTGCCGTTCCAGGACGTCCTGCCCAATCACGTCGCCCCGGTCGAGCACATCCGCGTCTTCGGCAGCTTCGCCACTCTGACGACTTCCCCATCGCCGCTCTACGGCCCGTCGCGGCTGATGCTGGGATACGTCGCGCTGCTGGGGCAGCTGACTACGATCACGAACCTCGACGCCGTCCTGGCCGAGGCGGCCTTTGCCCTACCGCTCACGATCCTCATGGCGCTGGCCCTGCGCCGGCTGGCCGGCGAGCTATTCGGCGGCAGCAGCAGCTTCTGGGTGCTGCTGACCTTCCCGCTCACGTTCACGTTCATGCGCATCCCCGACAGCCGCGGTACCGTCGTCGTCTTCCCGCTGGCGGCCTGGGCTCTGTGCACGGTCGCCGCGGAGCTGCGCGCAAGGCACAAGCCACACGGCGAAGACATACCCGCGGGCCGAACCACCGATAGACGCTCCCGCCGCCCAGACCTGGCTCTCGCATTTGCCATCGGTGGCAGTTTCCTGGTCCATCCGCTGGTCGGCCTGGCCGCGATCGCGGCCGTGGTCGGCGCCCTTATCCTGTACCCGGCGACCCTCGGGCGACGCCTCGTGCCGGCTCTTGCGAGCGGCCTGATCATCGCCATCCCGCAGGTCCTGACCATGGGCGCGATCGAGGCTCAATCCTGGGTCGGTGCTGTTTTCATCGGCACCGGCGTGGCCCTCGCCTTCGGGCTGGCGTTCATCGTCGGCGCAGCGGCCGACCGGCTATCGGCGGCCATGGCCGGCGCCACCGCCTCCGACGGCGCCGCTTCCACGGCCGGGGCTCGCCTCGGCTGGCTCCCCGATCTGGCGCGGGCAGGTCTCGTCGCCACCGCGATCGTCGCCATGCTCGTCATCGCCGCGGCGCGGATCGCTGCCCCAAACGACCCGGCGGCCGAGCTCATGCTCGACTTCCCGCACCTCGTCTGGCTCAGCCTGGCCGGAGTCGCCCTTTCGGTGCTCCGTTTCAGTCGTGGCTGGCTCGTGCTCGGATGCGGCGTTGCGGCGGGACTCGCCGCGTGGGCGGCCTCGGGCCTGGTCGGGACCTCGAACCTCACCGAACAGGCGGTCCACTACGAAGTCCCCAAGTCGATGGAGTACTGGCTACCCGTGATGCTCGCCATCGGCGGCGCGGGCGCGCTCGCGGCGCTCGGCCGGCAGAGATGGCTCTGGGTGACACGGCCGGCGGTCGTGGGCGTCCTGCTCGTGGTGACCGTGTTCCCGTCGATGCCGCTGACGACGGACGTGCAGATAGGCGAGCACCGAGCCGCCGAATCGCTTGGGCTCGCGCTGCGTGAGGCCGAGCGCGGCTATTGGGATCTGCTCACCTATCCCGACACGCGCCACATTATCGACGAGCCTCGCCAGGAAGTGGTCGACGCGATTCGCGCCGAGGAAGAAGCAGGCCGTCTCGGGCCGGCGACTCGGGTGCTGCACATCGCCTACGACTTCCAGCAGTGGAGCTCGGTTCCGATCGGCGTCTTCACCGGTGCGATGGAGACCTCCATCTCGGTCCGACCGGAGTTGAGCATCCACACCGTCGGGGGTCGGCTGCTCGGCTTCGACAGGCTCGATCGGGAGCTGGCCTCCGACTACGGCTACGTCGTGTTCGAGCCCGCGGGTCTGCAGCCCACTTTCGAAACGGTGATCACCGAGGCCGGCTATCACCGCATCTGGTTCAACTCACAGGCGATCATCTACGCTCGCAATTGACGCCGGCAGTGGGCGGCCGCGGCCGCTACGACTCAAGCGCGGGCCGTCGCCCTACCACATGATCCCGTCGTTGTCGGACTCCGCCCCGATCAGCGCGAAGAGGGCGTCCTGGCCGATGCTCCCGACACCGGATCGGATGGTTCGGTCGTTGCAGGTCACGCCGCACGTGTCCATGACCGAATAGGTGCCGGCCGTGTCGTCGTAGCCCACGACGGTGACGAAGTGGTTGACCGCCGACCGGGTCGACTTGACGTTCCAGAACGGCAGGGAGTTGGCTCCATCGCTGGTCCGCGCGGCTATCACCACCGGCACGCCCATGGCTATGTCGGCGTGGACATGATCCCGAAGCGCGGTCGCCGTCAGCCCCGACGCCGGCACGATGACGTAGAAGTAGTTGAGCGTCGCGCCCGCGGAAGCCTCCCAGTTGATCGCGTCGACCAGATTATCGACGTAGGTGCTCGGGTTCGTCTCCCACCTCATCACGCCCGGATTCGCCCACCACGACAGGCCCTGGTCCAGGGGCGGCCACTCGACTTCGGCCAGATACATGATCATGCCCCGGCTGTAGCCCCCGGCGTCCTGGGCATTCCAGTACGTGCTGGCGTAGCGATTGGCGCCGAGATTCACCGGCTCGACGAAGGTGCCGGCCTTTGTCGTCACGGCGCTCCGCGCGGCGGGCCAGTAGTAGAGGACCACCGCCCCCGTCCCGGCGCCGCAGAAGGACGAGTAGTTGTAGTCGGTGTAGGCATGGCCCTTGTCGTCGGTGCCGGTCCTCGGCGGCTCCTGGATCAGGCCGCTCCAGCTCGTGTTGAGCGACGCCGCCGCGGGATAGGTCGGTGGTGGTGGCGCCGCTCCCAGAATCACGACGTGGCCGCCCGAATCGACGGTCACCCGGCCCTCGTTCTTGGCCTGCGTCAGGACCGGGTCCGGTTGCCAGGGCCTGTCCGTCCGGGTCGGCCCGGCGGTCGGCGAGGGGGTCCGGGTTGGGTTCGGGCGGGGCGTCGCGGTGGCGGTAGGGCCGACGTCGGGCGAAAGCACGGCGGCGGTCGCGGTGGGGCCGATGCCGGAAGCCGTGGCGGACGCGATGGCCGATGGCGTCGGCGTCGCGACGCTCAGGCCGATCCCCGACGGCGACTGATCGGCGGACGCGACCGCTGACGGCGAGCCCCCCGGGCCGCCCAACGCGCCCGGAAGCTGCCACAAGACGACGCCGACCAGCACGACGCAGACGGTGCCGGCAAGGATGCGAACGAGCCGCGGCGACATCACCACGGGGCGGACGATGGGTCCGAGCATGGCCGCACTATACGTTCAGGAGCCGCACGGCGGCTACCGCCGCTACCGGACGATGCGCGATCCTCCGCCTTTGAGCAGCGCCTCGACCTCGCCGAGCGTGGCGTAGCTCAGGTCTCCCGGGTGAGTCTGCTTGAGGGCGCTGAAGGCATCGCCATAGCGGACGCCGGTCGCCACGTCGGCGGTGAGCATGCCGTAGAGCAAGCCTGCCGCGTAGGCATCGCCGCCGCCGACCCGATCGACCAGCTCGATGTCGTAGCTCCGGTCGTCGTAGATCGTTCCGCCGGCCCAGGCGATCGAGGTCCAGGTGTTTCGCAGCACCGAGGTGTCGCCGCGCAGCGTGATCGTCACGACCTTGAACCCGTACGCCTCGGCCAGCTTGCGCGCCACCTCGCGATAGTCGGCGCCGGTGATCCCGAAGACGACCTTGGTGTCTTCCTCGGTGGTGATGAGCACGTCGACCAGGCTCATCAGCGGTTCCTGGACCTGCCGCGCCCGCTCCGGCGTCCACAGCTTGGTCCGGAAGTTGAGGTCGTAGCTGGTGAGAAGTCCCGCTCCCCTGGCGGTCTTGAGAGCGGTCGCGACCTCGGCCGCGGTACGGTCGCTCAGCGCGGCCGTGATCCCCGTCGTGTGGAAGGCCCGGGCGCCGGACAGGATCGCGGCCCAGTCGAACCCCTGCCGCAACTCCGCGATCGACGATCCGGCGCGGTCGTACAGGACGCTGCTCGGTCTCGGGGAGGCGCCGTACTCCACGAAGTACAGGCCCATCCGGCTCGTCTGATCCCACGCCACGTGCGACACGTCAACGCCGAACTCGCGAGCCTTGTTGCGCACGAGCCGACCCAGCTGGTTATCGGGCAGGGCCGATACCCACGACGTCTGGAGGCCCAGCCGGGCCACGCCGGCCGCGACGTTGAGCTCGGCGCCGCCGACGGTCATGTCGAGCGATGACGCCTGCTCGAGGCGGCGCTGCGCGGGGGGCGAGAGCCGGACCATCGCTTCGCCGAAGGTCACAAGATCAGTCATGCCGGATCTCCTCCCGTGGTGCCATGAGCCCGCGCCGGCAGAACCTCGTCGCCGTGCGGAACCTCGTCGCCGTGCGGAACCTCGCCGCCGTGCGGAACCTCGCCGCCGTGCGGAACCTCGTCGCCGTGCTGGACCTCGCCGCCGTGCTGAACCTCGCCGCCGCCGCGCTTCTCCCAGCCCGGTGTGAACAGACGCAGCAGATGCTGACGCTCGTATGGATGCGCGGCGAGCCGCTCCCAGTCCAGCTCGATGCCAAGGCCGGGCCGGTCGCGAACCTCCACGAAGCCGCCCTTCTGGGTGATCGGCTCGTCGACTATGGCGCGGGTCCAGGCGTCGTTGGTCTCGTCGAACGATTCCTGGACGTAGAAGTTGGGGACGCAGGCGCCCAGCTGCATGCTGATGGCGCCGCACACCGGGCCCTGGGCGTTGTGCGGGGCGATGACGGCGTAGTGAGCGTCGGCCATCGCCGCGACCATGCGCGTCCGCCACAGGCCGCCGAGGTAGAGCGGCTCGGGTTGGATGATGTGGACCGCGTCGTGGGAGAGCAGCTCGGCGTGCTGATGGATCGAGCTGAAGCTCTCGCCGGTGGCGATCGGGACGGGCGAGCGGCGCGCGACCTCGACCATCGCCGCCATCTCCTGGTGCGGCACCGGCTCCTCGAACCAGGCCGGGCGGAAGGGCGCGAGCCGGTCGGCGACCCGCAGCGCGGTGGCCACGGAGAACCGGTCGTGGCCTTCGATCATGACGTCCACGACCGGCCCGACGGCCTCGCGGACGGCGGCCACGATGTCGATCGAGAGGTCCTCCTCGCGCCGGTCCATGACGCGATAGGCGGCGCCGAAGGGGTCGAGCTTGAGGGCCGTATAGCCCAGGGCGACCGTCGCCCTGGCCCGTTCGGCGAAGCCTTCGGGTGTTCGGTCGGTCCGATACCAGCCGTTGGCGTACGCTCGAATTCGATCTCGAACCCGCCCGCCGAGGAGCTGGTGGACCGGCCGGCCGGTCGCCTTGCCGACGATGTCCCAGCAGGCGACTTCGATCGCCGCCACCGCGGACATGTGGATCTGGCCGCCCTCGCTGTAGACGTCTCGGGTCATCCGCTGCAGGAGCAGCTCGATCGCCTCCGGGTCCGCGCCGAGATACTGGTCGCGCAGCTCGGCGATGGCAGCGGCGACCGTGGCCGAGAAGGCGTTGAGCGTCCCCTCGCCCACTCCGTGGATGCCCTCGTCGGTGTCGACGCGGACGAAGAGCCAGTTCTTCCAGCGATTGCCGACCAGGTATGTCGTGACATCGGTTATGCGCATGACCGGACCCCGCTATGCCGTCCGACGGGAGTCGGCGAAGAGAGTGACCGGACCGCCGTCCTGGTCCTGGAGCAGGAGCGGCGCGATCACCACCCGGCCCAGGTCCGCCCCGGACAGTTCCGCGTCCAGCTTCGCGTCCTCGACGATCAGGATGTAGCGGTCCTCGCGCCGGCGGCCGAGCACGACCCGATGGAACTCGTGGCCCTCCGGCACGTGAGTCGGGCTCGCGGCCGAGATCCAGTCCAGGACTATCGCCCGCAGGCTGGGTTGCTCGTGGATCAGGTATTCGCCCGCCGAGACCGCGAAGCCCGGGCCATGCTGGCTGTACCGGATCGGGTCGGCGCTCCGCCATTTCCGCCCGAAGCCGGTCCGGATCAGCAGCATGTCGGCGCCCGCGATCTCATCGGCGTGGGCCCGCAGATCGGCATCGGTGATCAGCTCGTCGTCGGCCCTGGCCAGGTCGAGCAGCCGCGGCGTCTCGAAGAAGAACTCCGCCGCTTCGAGCTCGGTCATGCGCCTGCCGTTGGGGTTGAAGTGCCAGGGATAGTCCATGTGGGTGCTGACGTGGTTCTGGGTTGTGACGGTGACCATGTTGCAGACGTCGCCGCGGTCGATCCGGAAGAGCGGCTCGAAGCTCGCCGTCGGGCAGTCGGGGAAGACCGGCGATTCCGGGCTGACCGGATACGAGAGAAAGCGGATCACCGGGCGCCTCCGGGCAGAGCTGCGATCAGCTGAGCGGCCCGCTCGCGAATCGTGGCGGGATCGCCGCCGCCGGTCAGCCAGCTGCCCATCCCAACGGCAAGGGCGCCGGCGTCGAAGAACGACGGGGCAGTCTCCACGGTGACGCCTCCGACAGGAATGAGCGGAATCTCGGGGAACGGACCGCGCATCTCCCGCACGAACGTCGGGCCCGCGGCCGAGGCGGGGAAGAGCTTGACCGCGGCCGCACCCGCCCGCCAGGCGGCCATGATCTCCGTGGGCGTGAAGGCGCCTGGGAACGCCGGGATCCCCCGCTCCGCCGCCCAGCGGATGATCTCCGGGTCGGTATTGGGCATGACCAGGAAACGCGCCCCGGCATCCACTGCGGCGCTCGCCTGAGCTGGTTCGAGGACGGTCCCCGCGCCGATGAGGATCTCCTCCGGATCGAAGCGCGCGGCAAGCGCGGCGATCGAATCGAGCGCGTCGAGGCTGTTGAGCGTGATCTCGAAAGCCGGGATGCCCGCGGCCCGCAGGCCGTCGGCGATCGTCGGCAAGGTCGCCGGATCGAGGTTCCGGCCGATGGCGACGATCCGGCCGACCCGGATCAGCTCCGGGACCGGCGGTCGAACTCTGGCGCGTGACTCGTCCATCGCGGCGCCTCCTGCGGGCGGCCCTCTCCGTGGATCAGCGGTCCGGCGGGACGGCCCGAGCGTCGGAACGCGAGTCGAGTGTAGCGGACAGGCGACGCGGGCCGGAGGGACGGCGGTCGGCGAGCCGGCCGGCAGGACGGACAACCCAAGTGGAGCGTCTGGTTGACCTCGCCCCAAGTCGCCATATCTCGTCGTCAAAGACGCTGTACCTTCCCGTTGTCCAACCCCGCACGAGTAGCAACGGAAACCTGTTGCGCGACCCGGTGCGACTCCGGGAAGCGGTAACCATCGCGCTTCGATTTCGGGGCCGGCGGCATCGGCGTTCAGCGCGCGGCAAGGGTAGGTCCGATCAGGGAGAGAGGGAGGCCAGCGTTCGATGCTGACCGTTGTGGGACGCGGGAGTCGGGCTCAGGCTCGAACCCATCGGGTAGTCGGTCAGTTCCTGGCCATTGGGGCAGCGGCGGCCCTGAGTCTGCTCTGGATGCCAGTTGGAGCGGCCGCTGGCACTCCGAGCGACTGGCCGCAGTTCCGCCACGATTCCGCCAACACGGGCTACAACCCCGGCGAGACCACCATCTCGGCATCCAACGTTGCCCGCTTGGGGCTCGCCTGGACGGCCCAGACGGGCTCGACAGAGGCACTATCGCCGGTGGTGGCAAACGGCGTCGTCTATGTGGCGGGGCTGCGTGGTCCAGAGGGCTGGCTCTTCGCATACGCCGCGAGTTGTGGAGATGCCGGCAGCATCTGCATGCCACTCTGGAAAGCTACCGATGGGGGCCCAGGTGGTGCGCCCGCAGTCGCCAACGGCGTCGTCTACGCAACGGCGCCCGAGCCCTTCGGGATTGTTGCCTACGCGGTGGGCTGCGCCGACCACGGAGGAGTTTGCTCCCCGCTCTGGAAAGGCAACCGACCAGTCGGCTCACAATTGTCGAACGGTACTTCGCCCGTCATCGCCAATGGCGTCGTTTACATTGGGACGGGTCGGAACTCAGTGAATGCCTACTCCTCCAGATACGAGACCGAGTTCTGCGGTCCTATCTGGACGATCCCCGGCGACAGATGGGCGGATGAAGCGGGTGCGAGTTTTCCTGTGGTATCGCCCGCAGTCGACGAGGGCGTCATCTACTCCGGGCTGGAAGATGGGGATGTCCTGGCATTCGGGTCCGGCTGCCTGGGCGCGGGAACCTGTGCGCCACTCTGGAGGGCCTTCACGAGCGAGCTCAGTTCTCAGATCGCGAGCGCAAGCGGCGTGGTCTATGTCAGGCTCAGCAACGGCGGGTTGTATGCCTACACGGTTGGTTGCGCCAGCGGCGGTGAACTGTGCAAGCCGCTATGGACGGCCTTTGCAGATAGCCCGGGCTACACAGGCAACACATCGTCGCCGGCCGTAGCCAACGGCGTCGTGTATGTCGGGTCCACGGACGGCAACCTGTATGCCTACAGCACCGGCTGCGCCAGCGGCGGCCGGACCTGCACGCCACTTTGGACGGCCCAGACCGGGGGGAGCATCGAGTCCTCGCCTGCCGTTGCCAACGGTGTCGTCTACATCTCGTCGGATGATGGCTATCTGTATGCCTACGCGGTCGGCTGCGCCAGTGGCGGCGGTACCTGCGAGCCACTCTGGAAGGCCTTCGTCAGAGACCATATCATCGGCCAGACCGTGCTCTCTTCGCCCGTCGTGGCCAACGGAGCCGTCTATGTCGGGTCGTATAGCGGCGGGTTGTATGCGTTCAGCCTGGACGGCACCACGCCGCCAGCGACGAGCACGGCCACGCCTCTGCCGTTGACCGAGCCGGGCGGTCCGACCTGGACCCTGGCGTTCGGCCTGGCCGCGTTTCTCGTCGGAACCTTCGTAACCCTCCGTCGCAGACAGCGGCAAACGGGCTAGCGATCAGCCGCGGCCGATACGCCTTCAAGAGGCCTCAGATAAGCGCGGGGTAAGGAGCACCTGCGATCCTGGGCGCATGCTCCCCTCCTCCGTCGCCGAACGACTCGATCGCCTCGCCTCCGACCAGCGGGAGGCTGCCACTGCGCCGCCCGGGCCGGTGCTGTGCGTGGCTCCAGCCGGGTCTGGCAAGACCACGACCCTCGTCGCCCGGATCGCCTGGCTCGTGGCGACCGGCGCTGATCCCGCAGCGATTACCGCCGTGACGTTCAACAAGCGCGCCGCCGACGAGATGGCAGCGAGGGTCGACGCGGCGCTGGAACCGCTCGGTATCGCCGCCGGGGCAGTCCGCGTTAAGACGTTCCATGCTCTCGGGCGCGAAATCCTCGCCGATGCCGGGCAGAGCGTCGAACCGCTACTGGACCGCGAGTCGGTGCTGCGCGACATGTGGCCCGAGATCGATCGAGGGACGTTGCGCCGCCTCGACGACGCCTTCAGCCGGCTCAAGCTCGACATCGGGGTCACGGCGGCGGAAGTCGCCACGGATCCGGAGCCGGGGCCGATCGCCAGAGCCTTCCTCGCCTACGAAAGCGCCATGGAGGACGCCGGCGGGCTCGACTTCGACGACCTGGTGGCCCGGGCGCTTCGTCTGCTGGAGACCCGGCCGTCCCTGCTGCGCCGCTGGCACGGGAGCTGCGAGCATCTGCTCGTCGACGAGACCCAGGACGTCGACCGCAGCCAGCTCCGACTGGCCCTCCTGCTTGTGGCGCCCAAGAACCAGATCTTCCTGGTTGGCGACGACGATCAGACGATCTACGGCTGGCGCCTGGCCGACGTGCGGCGGGTGTTGGCCCTGGCCGACGATCTGCCCGGCCTGCGCCGCATCGATCTGACCGTCAACTACCGCTGCCCCAGGGTGGTGGTGGAGCGGGCAGTCCGGCTGGTCGCCCACAACGACGAACGTTTCGTCAAGACGATTCGAGCCGGTCCGGCCGCCGAGGGTCGCCTGATTCTTGCCCCGGACGGCTCCGACGAGACCGTTCGAATCCGCCACGTCTTCGAGAGCTGGCCGGACGACGGTGCCACGCGGGCGATCCTGGCCCGCACCAACGCCGAACTGCTTCCCGCGGCCGCCGTTGCGATCGAGATGGGCCTGCCGTTTCGGGCGCCGAAGTTGCGGCTTCTATCGGAGGACCGTAGGGTCGACGCGATCCTGGCGGCCGCGGCGGCTACCGCCTCCGGCGTGGGAGTCCCCGACGGTTCGCCCCTGCCGCTGCTCGCCGCGCTCGCCCGGTCCGGCGAGGATGGGCCGTTTCTGCCCGAACCGCCGCCACGCCCGGCCTCGGCTACGGCAACGGCCGACAACGACGCCCGCGACCTCGACGAGCCACTCCCCATCGAGACGGGAGAGCTGCTGGCGGCCGTTGTAGGCTGGGCGGCGCCGCACGCGACACTCGCGGAACTGGCCGCGGCCGTGGAGCGTCAGCGCCGGCTCATAGCCGACCTTCGCCGCGACGATGCGGCCCTGACGCTGGCCACCGCCCACTCGACCAAGGGCCTCGAGTTCGACCACGTCGCCGTCATTGGTCTGGACGCCGGACGCTTCCCGTCGGCACGCTCCCTGCGCGAGGCCCCGGAACCGGCTCGCGCACTCGAGGAGGAGCGCCGGCTGGCATACGTGGCCTGGACCCGCGCTCGCCGGACGCTGACCCTCGTCTACGATCCGTCGTCGCCTTCGCAGTTCATGTGCGAGGCCTTCAGCGACGCCGAGCTTGGCTCCGTCACAGCTCCAGGTCGACTCGGCTGTTGAGAAAGCGGTCGTGCAGGCCGCGAAGGTTCGGGTCGTTCGTGGTCGTGTACAGCAGGAACATGACCCAGATCGACGCGGCCATCTCGATCGGCCCTCGGGCTATCAGTGGCACGATCGTTGAGAGAGCAAACGGCCCCTGCAGGATGGCCCACCTGACGACCGCATCGATCCACGGCAACGCCTTGCGGCTGGTGGCATCCGTGACCCGCAGGCTCATCGCTCGCTGCCCCAGGGTTCCCCGCCACAGCGCCCAGCCGGCGGTGAAGTAGACGAGCTGCCACAGCCCACCCAGGAGACCGATCAGGATGAGGGTCCGCTCGTCGAAAGTGCCGGGCTCCGCGTTCAGGATGGTCGATACGACCGATTCGATCATCAGGTAGACCACCACGACGAAGCCGCAATCGAACATGTACGCGCCGATCCGCCGCCCGACGGTGGCGGGGTGGGTGGTGGGCGTGGTCTTGGCCTCGCCATCCGACCCAAGCCAGGCCTGGGTGTAGTCGGCCTCCGGAGGCTTCGCGTCGGCGGAAGTCGCCTCGGGCGGAACCTGACCGACGGGCCACTCACCAGGGGGCGGCTCGTTTCCGGGCTGCAGAAAGCCGGGCGGCACCGTCCCGGGCGGCCACGCATTCGGCGGCGAACCCAAGCCGGGGGGCGCCCAGTGTCCCGGTGGCTGACCGCCGCCGGGCGAACCTACGCCCGGCCAGCGACCTGAGGCTAAGGCGGCCCCCGCCTGCGTCCGACCTACCTTGCCTACGACGAGAGACCCGGCCAGTCGGTCGTGCAGGCCCTGCCTGATGGGACTCGAGGCCGTCACGATCAGCAGCAGTACGGGCCACATGAATGCCAGCAGCACCGCCGCGTAGAGTGGCGCGCCCCAAACGTTGAGCCACGCCTCGGCCTGCCCTCCCGGCTGAGGGTTGGCCACTTCCGACCACGGCACCGAGCTGAGATATGCGAGGCCACCCACCATCGCCCCGGCGGCCCCGGCAGCAGGAACGCCCAGCACAACCGCCGCGCGGACGAAGGCGCGTCCGGGGCTGAGGTTGCGCCCGGTTGTTGCGACGCCCACCTGGAGCGAGAACAGCTTCTGACCGGGCATGGCTCTGAAGCGGGTCCAGCAGATCGTGGCGTACACCACGTTCAAGACGACGTACACCGCCAGCATCGCGCCCAGGAGAGGCAGGTCGGCCCCGTAGGGCGCCACCGTCGGCATCGACAGCGGCGATGCGTCCAACTGCCGCTGCGCCTCGGGATTCACGGTCAGCGCCCCGACCATCACGGCAAGCTGCCAGAACCCTGTTGTCACGGCGAACAGGATCAAGCTGTCGATCAGCCACGCGCCGATTCGGGGAACCATCCCCGCGATCCGGAGACCGGGCGGCAAGCCGGCCCTGCCGGAGTCAGGGGGCACCGACCGACCCATCATGTGGACGTGCCGTTTCGGGTTGGCGTCGGCGGCCGTTCGGCTACCCACCCGCCCATGCAACACCTCCGAAGGTCTCGGCACTGGCACGGTTCCGTGCGCCGTCGAGGATAGCCCACGTCGAAGCAGTGGGCGTTCCGAGCGCCCCGGGTCTACCGGTCGGCCAGTTCGCGGGCAAGCACCCTCCGCAATCGATCGAGTGCCAGCAGAAAGGGCTCGGTCAACTCCGCCGGGAGAGCCTCTCGGATCGAATCCTTCGGGCCGTAGGCGGCGCGTGCTCGCAGCGCGACTCGTCCAAGCTCCGTGACTCCCGCGTCTCGAAGCTGATCCGGCACGGCAGCCAGGAAATCGGCCCACCGCTGCGCGCCTCGCTCCCGCGCGCAATCGAGGAGCTTGTCGGCGGCCCGCGCCGCCACCAGCGCGGCCTCGTCTATCGCCGGAAGCTCGTGCCTCGCCGGCTCGGGAGCCTTCGCCACCTCAGGTCAGGTACTTCGGCTGCGGCTCGGGGGCGCTCATCTCGCGTGCGCCGGTGACGATGAGCGGAAGCCGCTTGCGTTCCGAGCCGTCGATCGTGATCCGTACCGCATGCTCGCCGGCAGCCTTGAGAGTCAGGTTCCACAGGTCGATGGCGATGGTGAGCACGACATCGTTGGCATCGCCGGATCCGTGCGAGACGACACGTCCGGTTGCGCTGGCAACCTCGGCGCCATCCGGCGCTGTGACGATGAAGCCAAGTTCGTGTTCGCGGTTCCGTTCAACCGAAGTGAGTCGCAACCCCACAACCACCGCCAGGTGCGGATGGACGAACGGAAAGGCCGGGCCGGCCAGCCGCGTGACCCCGCCTCCCAGGACGTGGAACTTGGACCCGGGCTGGACTTCCGCGGCATCGGCAAGAAACGCGTACTCGAGATCCGGCATGGGTACCCTCCTCAGCCGGCCAGCGGCCGCGACGCGTCGAAGTCCGCCTGGAGAGTCGCTTTCAGCTTCGTCAGCTCGGCGGTGACATCGAGCGGGTTCGCGGTTTGGAGCCTGGTCACAAAAGCCGCGTAGTCCGTGGTGGCCTTGGCCAGCCCCGGCAGGTTGGCGTCCTGGCTGGGGATGCCCGGGTGGGCCACCATTTCGTCGAGAACGCTCCAGGTTACGTTCACGCTGGGGAATATCGGCTTCAGCGTGGCGTTCATGGAAGAGGTGAACAGCGCCCGATCGGCCGTCTTCGCGGGCAGTCCGCCGTAGTCCTTCATGAAGGTCGTGTCGGCCATGATCGCGAGCATCACCTTGAAGGCCGCGTCCGGGTTCTTGCTCGCCTTGGTGATGCTGAAGCTCTGGGCCTGCAAGGGCGAGGTCGTGCTGCCCTTCCACGACGGCATCACGGCGATGTCCCACGACTTCATCGCGGCGGCTTTGGTAGTGGAATTCCACAGAGAACTGATGCCGGAGCTCCAGGCCACGCTCATCGCCACGTTGCCCGACGCCATCGAGCCACCCGTGAGGAGGGTGCTGGCCAAGGCCGTGGCCGTCGGCGCGTAGTGGCCGGTCCAGATCGCGTTGTAGTACCAGCTGAAGGCGTCGGCCCATGCGCTCGGGATCACCGCGGTCTTGTTGTCGCTGTCCACGAACGAGCCGGCGCCGAAGGCGGTTCCGATCTGGCGAGCGTCCAGTCCGTCGAAGTCCATGCCGTACTTGACGATGCTGGTCTTGTCGAAGCCTTTGTCCGTCGCCTTCTTGCCGGTCTTGTCGAGGGTCAGCTGGGCCGCGACGTTGCCGAACTCGGTCCAGTCCCAGGTTTGGCCCTGATACTGCTGGCCAACCTTGGTGGGCAGGTCCGGCAGGTTGGCCGCGGCGAAGGCATCTTTGTTGTACCAGATGTAGCCGGGGTCGAGGAGGTAGGGCAGGCCGACGAGACCGTCCTTGCCCTGCTGGAAGGACTTCATCAGCTGATCGGGAAAGGCCTTGAGGTCGTAGTTGAACTTCGCGGCCTCCGGGGTAAGATCTATGAACAGGCCCTCGAAGCCGTTCCTATCCCCGATGCCTGCCGGCCCGACGATGTCCGGGGCATTGCCGGCCGCCATCTCGCTCTTGAGGGCGTCGTAAGCGTATGCCTGCGGCTGAACCTCGAGGCTGATGACGATCCCGTCCTTGTTGATCTGGTTGTAGCTGGTCACGAATTGCTTCTCCGCCGCCACCTGGGCGGTCGTGGTTCCGCCACCCAGGCCGACGAACCAACGGACCACGGTGCCCGGCGCGGCCGACTCCGAAGCGGCCGTCGGCGAGGCCGAAGCGGACGGTGGAGTATCCACGATGATCAAGGGCGTCGGGTTCGGCTCGCCGCAGGCGCCCACAACCAGCACCGAGACCGCGGCCAGAGCCATGAAACGCAACCCTCTCCCGACCATCGGGCTCCTTTCTCGTGCTGCTCCAGGAGGAACAACCTTACAGGTATCTCGCCCCGGCTACCCGGCGAGCGGCTCGCCCTCCACGACTCGGGGCCGAGCGCTGCCTTGCCGCGGCCGTCACTCGGCCGTGTGGCGCGTCCCCGCGGCCGCCGCCCGCTTCTCCGGCAGTGGGGCGATCTCGATGGGATTCGTGGCCGACGGATGGTGTGCGTGTCCGACCGACTCGGTGAAGGTGACGGCCGAGAGCGGCACAAGAGGCTCTCCCCGGAGAACGCGGGCAAGGTACTCGCCGGTGGCGGATGCGGGCACTTTCGCAACTTCCTCGGGCGTCCCCTGGGCGATCACGTAGCCGCCGCGATCGCCTCCCTCGGGACCAAGATCCACGATCCAGTCCGCGGTCTTGACGACATCCAGGTTGTGCTCGATGACGATCACCGTGTTGCCCGTGTCGACCAGACGGTGCAGTACCTGGAGCAGCTTCTCCACGTCCGCCATGTGGAGTCCCGTGGTGGGTTCGTCGAGGACGTAGACCGTCCGGCCGGTGGCCCGCTTCGAGAGCTCGGTGGCCAGCTTGACGCGCTGAGCCTCGCCGCCGGAGAGGGTAGTAGCCGGCTGGCCGAGATGCACGTAGCCGAGGCCGACGTCGAACAGAGTCTGCAGCTTGGCCCTCACGCTGGGCACCGGTGAGAAGAAGTCGAGCGCCTCCTCGATCGTCATCTCCAGCACGTCGGCGATCGATCGACCCTTGTAGTGGATCTCCAGGGCCTCGCGGCTGTAGCGCTTGCCCTTGCAGACCTCGCACGGAACGTAGACGTCCGGCAGGAACTGCATCTCGATCTTGAGGATGCCGTCGCCCTTGCAGTGCTCGCACCGGCCGCCCTTGACGTTGAAGCTGAACCGGCCGGGCATGTAGCCACGCAGGCGAGACTCGGGCGTGCCGGCGAAGAGCTCGCGGATCGGGGCGAAGAGACCGGTATAGGTCGCCGGGTTGGAGCGCGGCGTCCGGCCGATGGGGCTCTGGTCGATGTCGATGACCTTGTCGATCGCGTCGAGACCCTCGAGCGCGTCGTGCGCACCGGCCGCGTCTCGTGAGCCGTTGAGTTCGCGGGCCAGGGCCCGGAACAGGATGTCCGAGACGAGCGTGCTCTTGCCCGACCCCGAGACCCCGGTCACGGCCACGAACTTGCCCAGCGGAAACGCCACGTCCAGGTTCTTGAGGTTGTGCTCGCGGGCGCCGCGCAGGATCAGCGAACGTCCGCTCCCCGCCCGCCGGGTCGCCGGAATCGGGACCGCCCGTTCGCCGCGGAGGTAGGCGCCTGTGATCGAGCGCGGTTCGCTCAGGATGACTTCGAGCGGACCGTTGGCAATGATCTCGCCGCCGTGCTCGCCCGCGCCGGGCCCGATGTCGATGACCCAGTCGGCCGTGCGGATCGTTTCCTCGTCATGCTCGACGACCAGAACGGTGTTGCCGAGGTCCCGCAGGCGCGTGAGTGTCGCGATCAGCTTGGCGTTGTCGCGCTGATGCAGCCCGATCGAAGGCTCGTCGAGGATATACAGGACACCCATCAGGCTCGACCCGATCTGTGTGGCCAGCCGGATGCGCTGGGCCTCACCGCCCGAGAGCGTCTGGCTGGTCCGATCGAGGGTCAGATAGTCCAGCCCGACGTCGAGCAGAAACCCGAGCCGGGCCGAGATCTCCTTGAGCACCTGGCGGGCGATCGTCTGCTCGCGCTCGGTCAGCCGTTCCGGCAGGCCGCCGACGAAGTCGCAGGCGGAGCTGATCGAGAGCGTCGAGACCTCCCAGATGTTTCGCCCATCGACCGTGACGGCCAGGATCTCCGGCTTCAGCCGCTTGCCCTCGCACGTTGGGCACGGCCGGGCCACCATGTAGCGCTCCAGCTCGGACTTGATGAATTCAGACTCAGTCTCGCGGAAACGGCGCTCCAGGTTGGGAATGATCCCCTCGAACGTGGCGCCGTATGTGTTCTCGCCGCGTTCGTGGCGATAGCCGATCACGACCCGCTCGCCGCGCCCGGAGAAGAGGATGTAGTCGAGCGCCTCCGGCGGGAGGTTCTTGATGGGGGCGTTGTAGTCCCAGCCGTGCTCCTGGCAGACGGCCTCGATGATCTTGCCGTGCCAGGAGTTCTCCATAGGCATGCGGGCCCAGGGCACCAGTGCCCCGCCTGCCAGCGACAGGTTCTTGTTGGGAACGACCCGCTCGGGATCGATCTCGAGGCGGCTGCCGATGCCGGTGCAATCAGGGCAGGCGCCGTGGGGCGAGTTGAAGCTGAAGCTGCGCGGCTCGAGCTCGTCGACAGTGGTGCCGTCGTAGGGGCAGCTGTATCGCTCGCTGTAGCGGCGCTCGTCGAAGGCCGGCGCCTCACCGTCGCGTAGTACCGGGGCAATAAGCACGACGCCCTCGCCCAGCCGCAGGGCCGTCTCGACCGAGTCCGCCAAACGCGTGGAGTCGGGCGGCTTGATCGGCTCGTTGGTCTCGGGGTCGATCGGGCGGCCCTCGCGGTCACGCGGCGCATCCGCCGGGATCTCGGCATGGCGGACGATGAAGCGGTCCACGACCACGTCGATCATGTGGCGCTTGTACTTGTCCAGAGGACGGGTCTCGGTCAGGTCCATCAGCTCGCCGTCGACACGGACGCGGGCGAAGCCCTGGCGGCGGATCTGCTCGTATTCGCGGTTGCCCTCGGTCTTGCGGTCCTTGATGACCGGCCCGAGGACCATCAGCCGCGTGCCCTCGGGCAGGTCGTAGATCTGGTCGACGATCTGCTGGACCGACTGGCGCTCGATCTCGCGGCCGCACGTCGGGCAGTGGGGATGGCCGATGCGGGCAAAGAGCAGGCGCAGGTGGTCGTAGATCTCGGTCACCGTGCCGACGGTCGACCGCGGGTTTCGACTGGCGCCTTTCTGGTCGATCGAGATGGCCGGGGAGAGGCCGTCGATCTGATCGACGTCCGGCTTCTGCATCTCGCCGAGGAACTGGCGGGCGTACGCCGACAGACTCTCGACGTAGCGGCGCTGACCCTCGGCGTAGATCGTGTCGAAGGCGAGGCTGCTCTTGCCCGATCCCGACAGGCCGGTGATGACGACCAGCCGATCGCGCGGCATGGCCACGGTCACGTTCTTCAGGTTGTGTTCGCGGGCACCGCGAACGACGAGCTGTTCCTGCGGCATAGGCGCCCATTGTAGGCCAATCATTGGAAACAGAACAGACGTTCGCGCGCTTCGTAGCGCCGGTCGGTGCGGTGCCCGCCGTGTCCGGACGATCCTCACGCGGGCTGCAGGCCGAGCGCGTGTCGGCGGGCCGCGCCCCTGCCCGACTTGGTCCGGGCTCTAGCCGGCCGGCTCCAGGAACTCGACGGCGCCGGTCTCCACGTGGTAGATCGCCCCGACGATCGCGAGCTCTCCGAGCTTGACGCGCGCCCGGATGATCGGCGACCACAGCTGCAGAGCCTCGACCGTTCCGTCGACGTTGAGCCTGACCGCCTCTAGCCAGGGATCGGGTGCGGTCGTTGACGCCCTCCCCACGTTGAACTTGATCGAGCTGAGCAGCGGCCCCAGGTTCACCGCCCCGGGGTCCGCCGGTACGGCGTCGGCGCCCGCCGGCAGGCGATCCATGGCGGCCGCGACCCCGCCGCACTGGGTGTGGCCCAGGACGAGGAGGAGCGGGCAGTTCCAGCGGGCGATGGCGTATTCGATCGAGCCGATCTCACTCTGGCCGGCCACGTTCGAGGCCACTCTCACCACGAAGAGCCGCCCGGCGCCCTCGTCGAAGATCAGCTCCGGCGGCACTCGGCTGTCCGAACAGCCGAGGACGATGGCGTAGGGATCCGCCGCGACCAGCGCCGCCGCCAGGCCGGCCGGATCGGGCGAAGCTGCGATGCCGTCGAGGAAGCGCGCGTTGCCCTCCGCAAGCCGCGCGAGGCCGTTGCTCTGTGTCTCGCCGACCGCTTCGGCGGCCCCAGCCTGCTGCCCGCTCAAGTCCGACGTGGTCATATCGACGTCCCTCCCATGGCCCCAATCGCGGCCTCGATCCTAGCATCCGACCGTGTCTCTGGGCCGTGACCCAGGCCGCGGGCCCGCCGGGCGCACTCACCGGCAGCCGCTCTCACAGTTTCGACCTGATGCGCCGGGTGACTCATATTGGCCCCAGCCGTCCGCCGATGGGCGGCTCGGCCCGGCTCAGGGGCGCCGCGGGCACCGATGGTGGCGACCGTATTGGTTCGCCGCTAGGACGCTCGAAGGAAGCGCTGATAGCGCTGTTCGAGCCGATCGCGGTCGGGTCGGTCCACGCCCGATCTCGGGAGCTGGATCGGCTGATCGTGCATTTGCTTCAGACCGACCAGCAGCATCGGCCCGTCGTTCTCTTCCAGAATCGATTGCCTGATCTCGATCGTGTAGTCGGGCCGAACCGTCAGGAAGAAGCTGTCGAACGCGGCGTGGTGGAGCTTGCATAGCGCGAGTCCATTGCTCACCACGGGATCTCCCTGCTCCTCGGCGTCGGCGACGATATGGGCAGCATCGAGCAGCTCTTGATGGCGCAGGTGGCAGATCGTGCATTGCTCTCGGTACGCCTCGAGCACACGTTCGCGGAAGGCTCGCTGGTGCACACGCCGACGGAACGCCGCAGTGACGTAGCGTCGTTCTATGGCGTCCCTGGCGGCAAGGGCTCCAGCTTGGGTCAACTCACTCAGCCTGGCGTCAACGTCCACGTCGAAAGCGAGATGGGCAGGGTCGTCTCCGATCACTGAGACCGGGTAGTGGGCGAGGTAGCGCCCGGGCTTCAGGCGGACGAAGAGAGCCAGGGGCACATGCCGGTTCATCGCGTTCCGCAAACCCACGTTGTCGGGGTGGCTGGGATCGGTTCCGCGATATGAGTACCGCAGGTCGGTGCCCGAGATCCTGTCTGCGTAGTCTCCGCCCGGGATCGTCGTGATCGACAGTGGGTACTCGCAGACCCGCGGCTTGAAGATGCCCTGCGGACCAAGCAGAGGAACTCGCTGACCCTCGAACGCGAAGCCCTTCTCCAGGAGCGACCTCGGGAAAACGTCGCCGTGGACTTCGACTTGCTCGCGCAGCCAGTCGAAGGCGGCCAGACGAACCCTCAGATCCCCCGCGGCGTCCACCGCCGCAGAATACGCCCCCGATCCGCCCGCGTTCGGTACCATCCGACAACGTGCACGCAGGAGCCACACCAATGGGCAGCGGGGAAACGGTCGAGGCATCGAGGCGGCATCTGACGCGCGATGCGATGGCCATCGCGGCCTACGCGCTGCCGGTCGGGCTCGTTTACGGGCTCGCGGCGCTGCAGGCCCACTTCACGCTGCTCGACGTCATCGCATCCTGCCTGATCGTGCTGGCCGGCGGAGCGCAGTTCGCGGCCGCGGGCATGGTCAAGGACGGAGCCCCGTGGCTCGCAATCGCCGGTGTGACCGCCCTCGTCAACGCGCGGCACCTCCTCTACTCCGCCGCCACGGCACCGTACGTCGCCGATCGGCCACGCCGGGAGCGGGCCTTCATGGCCCATTTCCTGACCGACGAAACGTTCGCCCTGTCGCTGGCCCACTTCCGACGCATCGGTCGCTTCGACGAGCGCGGCTACTGGGTGGCGGCGATGGTGATCCTCGTGCCGTGGACCCTCGGCTCGGGCATCGGCTTCCTGGCAGGCGGCGCGGTCGACACGCGGCGACTCGGCCTCGACGTCGCCTTCCCGGCCGCGATGGCCGGGCTCTCGCTGGGAATGGTTTCGGGACGGCGCGACGTGGCGGCTGCACTTGGAGCGGTCGCCGTCGCCGTGCCGGTCGGCCTTGTCGGCGGTGCCTCGCTCGGACTGGTGACCGGGGCTGTCGTCGGGCCATTCTTCGGGCTGGCAGTGCCTGCGTCGCCGAAGGACGAGTCGAGCGCCCCCGAAACACCCGAGCCGTCGGCCGAAGCAGGCCTGCCGTGAGCCTCGGCCTAATCCCACTGGTGTTCATGATGTGGGGCGTCACCTACCCGGCACGGGCCCTGCCGATGCTGGCGCCGGGCATCGAGCGGCTGCCGTCGGGGGCCGTCTCCTACCTGCGACTCGCCGGGCCGGCCGCGCTGGCGGCACTGGCCGCGGTAAACTGCCTGCTCACGGCCGACTCTCCGCCACGCCTGGCCCTCGGTGTCGGCCCGCTTGCGGTGGGCATTTGCGTGGTGATCGTGTGGCGGACGCGCCAGCTGTTCCTGGGGGTGGGGGCGGCGGTGATCCTCGTGGCAGTGGCGCGAGCGGCGGGGGCCGCATGACCTCCGCTCGCAGCGGCCCCGAGTCCGGCGCCAAACCAACGCCGAGGCTCCGCGGCACCAGGATCGCCGTCGTGATGGCGTTTGTGGCAAACGGAGTCCTGTACGGTTCTTGGGCATCTCGAATTCCGGCGATCAAGGAGCAGGCCGGCCTCGATTCGGTCCACCTCGGATTCGCCCTGCTTGGCGCTCCGCTGGGAATGATCCTCACCATGACCTTCGCCGGATACGCGGCCGGCAAGATCGGCAGCCATCGGGTCAGCGCTCTGATGCTCGCAGCTTGTGCGGCGATGTTGCCCGTCATCGCCTCCTCGACGTCGTTCGTCATGCTGGCCGGCGCACTGCTCGTCTACGGCGCGGCGCACGGCTCGATGGACGTGTGCATGAACGCGAACGGGCTGGCCATCGAACGAGCCGGGACGTCGCCGATCATGTCGCGCCTCCACGGCACCTGGAGCATCGGCTCGTTCATCGGCGCCTTCTCGACTGCGGTCGCCCTTGCGGCCGGCCTGTCGGTATTCCAGCAATTCGTCCTTCTGGCCATCGTCATGGTCATTGCGGCGGCCCTCCTGAGTCAGACGATGCTGGCCGACAAGCCCGTGGCGGAAGGCCCGGTCTTCCGGCGGCCTCCGCGAAGACTGGCGATCATCGGCTTCATCGCCATGTGCGGTCTGGTTGCCGAGGGTTCCGTGGGCGACTGGAGCGGTGTCTTCATCAAGGAGACCATCGGCGGCACCGCGCAGCAGGCTGCCATCGCGATATCCGTCTTCTCAGCCTCGATGGCGACGGCCCGACTGGCAGGCGACCGACTGACCGAACTCCTGGGCCCGGCCAGGCTGGTCGCGCTCGGGGCACTCGTCTCCGCCGTGGGCATGGTTTCGGCGCTGGCGATCGCTCAACCGCTCGCGGCCATCATCGGGTTCGCGTTCCTGGGCGTGGGCATCGCTGTCACCAACCCGCTGGCGCTCCGGGCCGGCGGGTCTCAGCCGGGCATTGCCTCCGGCGTGGGAATCGCCGCGGTGGCGACCATGGGCGCCGTTGGGACAACCTCAGCGCCGCCCATCATCGGCACGGTCGCGGGGGTCGTAGGGCTGCGCGCCGCGCTCTTCATGATCGTGGCGTTGCTGCTGATTCTGGCGGCCACAGCCGGCCGCGCCCTGGGTTCGTCGCGCGTCATGATCCCGGAGCCGGCGGTCGCGACGGAGCTGCCGTAGGTCGGCCGGAGCGGCGTGAAGCGAGCGCGACTCCATTGATTGAACCTACACTCTCCGAGATCCGTCTATTGGCATGATGAATCGAACGGCAGTGGCTCGGCGGGGGGATGATGCCTTGGTGACGTCAGATTCCACGGCCTCGGTCGCGACGGCGCGCGATGCATTCGAGCGCCTCACTCAGCGGCAGCTCGACCGCGCCTATCGGTTTGCCGCGACGATCCTCGGCGACGAAGAGGAGGCCCAGGACGCCGTGCATGACGCGGCCGTACGGGCATGGACGCACTGGGCCGGCCTTCGCGAAACAGACCGCTTCGATGCCTGGTTCGATCGGATCGTCGTGAATGTCTGTCGAGACCGACTGCGCCAGGCAGGTTCGCGCAGGTGGATGGCTTCGCTCGATGAGAGGAGCGGCCAAGAAGTCGCCGAAAGCACCGGTGATCGGGACCTCCTCGCGCGAGCCCTCGCTCAGCTCAGCACAGACCACAAGATCGTCATTGCGCTGAAGTTCCTCGAGGACCAGTCGGTCGAAGAGATCGCGGACCGGACGGGTGTCCGAAGCGGCACCGTCAAATCGAGGCTGCACTACGCGCTCAGAGAACTCAGGGCCGGTTATGAAGCGGCTCTTCGTTCGGGATCAAGGAGCGACACATGAAGGGCGACTTTGAGGACGAGCTCGGCGCATTGATGTCGGAGAAGGCGCGCCTGCAAGCCCCAGCAGCACTCCGGCTTCGAGTCTCCGCGATCCCAGACAAGGTCGCGCCGTCCGACGATCGCCTCGGCTTGGGCGCGACAACCCGCGCGATCGCGGTCTGCTCTGTCGTGCTGGTCGCTGCGATCGTCGTGGCTTCGGCCTGGCTGCGCTTTGGATCTGTGAGTGGTGCCGCTACGCCATCGACCCTGCCAACAACCGCCGCGTCGACTGCGCCGATCCCGCTGACGCTCGACACGGAGGCCGAGTGGTCGTTGCCGCCGTCGGCCGGGCTGATATGCCCGCAGGCCAGGTATGGTCCCGGTCCTGTGCGGGTGGCAAAAACGGGATCGGCCATGGTCTTCATACCGAGGGTGACCGGCGTGGAGGAGAGGCTCGTGTGGCCGCACGGGTATACGGGCCGGGTGGTCGATGGCATAGCCCAGTTGCTCTCACCCTCGGGCCAGATAGTGGCCCACGAGGGCGATCTCCTGGAGCTAGGAGGAGGACTGGGTCCGGACGGAGCCTTCTATGTCTGCTCGATCGAGATCGTGCAGCCCTGAGGTCCAAGCGCACGTCCATGGGCTGTCGACTATCGCTTGTCGGTGGGCGGCGCTCGGCTGCAGAGCTGCCTCCGACCATGCGGCCGAGCGCCCTCCCGCCCGGTGGAGTCGGCCCGTGCCGGCCACTACCCTCCTTAGGGACAAGTGCTGCGGTGACGCCGCGCTCGTGAGATCAGGTGTCATGTCGTAATTGACGCCGCCCGGTCCCGGTGCGATGCCGTCGGGGAGCAGTGGTGGCAGGGGCCACATTTGGCGGCCAGTCCAGGGCTATCACTGTCGTTCACGCCCGTCGCTTGATCCGACGAGCCCAGCCAAACCAAGGGGGATCACATGAAGCCACTCCGCACGTTCGTGTCGATCGTCACGGCCGTTCTGGTCGTTGCTTCAATGCCCGCCAGCGTCACGGCGCGCTCGCCGCGGATGCAGGCAATTCGTGAGCTGCCCGTAGCCGTCCAGTCCGAAAGAGCGGCTCAGCTCCAGCAGTACGTCACCAGGACTGGGGCCCTCGGGACGTACTGGGACACAGCCTCCGACCAAATCGTGGTCGTGACGCCGGCCTCCGGGACGTCGTCGTTCAAGACGACAGACCTTGACTCACTCGGCTTGGACCTGCGGGTGGAGACGAGGGACATCCAGCCGGAGGTTGTCGACGAGATCGAGAGCCAGCTCCGGGACTGGAAGTGGGACCCGAGCGCAAGAGGTACCGCCTTCTTGAGCTACTTCGATGCGAAGAAGGGAAAGGTCGTAATCGCCAGTGATGCGGCTCCCACCGCGTTCCAATACTTCCAGGGACGCTTCCCGGGCCAGGTTGAGTTCATGCAGGCAGGACTAGAGCTGCAGAGCCGAAAGAACGACACGGCTCCCCACTGGGGCGGAGCGGAGCTTGACTACGGCAGCAACGTACCCCAGTGCACAAGCGCCTTTGCGGTCCGAAGGGGCAGCGAGAGGACGATGTTGACGGCCAAGCATTGCTTCCCGCTCTTCCAATCGTTCTTGGCGGCAGTCCGAACTTCCTATCGTTCGGCAATGTGGAGTACTTGGGCTCGAATACGGACACTGAACTGATCGGAGGTGTCCCGTACGCAGGCGCAATCTACGTTGGCACGTTGACTGGCACAGGGAAAGCCATCACGGGTGCGTCCGATCCCGTGTCGTGGAATACGTACTGCATGAGCGGAATGAAGACGGCCGAGAGTTGCGGGCATACATACGCCGGACTTACGGGCGTTCAATGCATGCCGGCCGAGTACGGAGGGTATTGCTACACAGGGTTCGCAATGTTCACTGGAGGGACCGTAGCCCAGCACGGTGACTCCGGCGCCCCGTGGTACTTCTACGACCCCCGTGGGTACATCTACGTCGCCGGTGTTCACACTGGCACGCTCTCTGGGACCAACATCATGGTCGCCACTCCATGGTCGAGAATCGTTTCGGACTTGGGCGTTAGCATCATCACAGGCTGAGGCCATCTGGACTGGCGATCGCAATGAGGGGCGGCCTGATTCCACGTCCACCGAGTCTGCGTAGCCCCTCTACTCCGCCCGGCGGTCCATCCAGTAGGTCCAGACGTCCAGGTCCGGCGTCTCGTAGCCGGAGGTCGAGAGGACCGTGCAGATCTGGGTGCGGTGGTCGTTGCCGTGGTGTAGCGCCTGAACGACCAGCAGATTCGTCGCGTGCGGCAACTCGGGCCGTTCGCCGCGGGGAGCCAGCGTGACGTCAACCTCGCCGAGGCGGGGAATGAGTACCCGCCATCTGACGGCCTGGTCGCGGAGCTGGTCGGCCAGTTGGTCGAGCGACCGAACCGCGTCCGGACCGGGGGTGCGCGGAGGCGGCAGCGTACCTTCGAGGTAGCTCAGATACCGGCCGTCGGCGGCGAGCAGGTGCGATAGCGTCGGCAGAACCTCTCCGTAGACGCCCACGGCGGTCGCGGTCAGCGCCGCTTCCGGAAGCCCGCGCAGATGCCGGATCAGCTTCTCGGTGGCCCAGGTGTGGTGCTGGAACGCCTCGCTCAAGCCATCCATTCGATCCTCCTTCGAAGCCCGCGGCTAGCGGCGTCGCCTGCCGCGACCCGGCGTTCGACTGCCGGTGCGTTTGATCACGTTCGGGGTGACCGTATGGTCCCACGTCGGGCGCTCGATCCACTTGGCCGCCCAGCCGTCGTCCTCGTGCTCGTCGCGGATGCCGGGCAGCCAGTCCGAGGCCGTGGACGCGGCGCCCTCGACCTCTGCGCCGTTCGCCTCGTCGCCCGGTCCATCGCCGGACGCGCCCAGCTCGTCGCCCGGTTCCTCGCCGGCCGGCAGAACCCTGACCTCGGTGACTTCCAGTTCCGGACCTTCCGGCCCCTGGCCGTCGCCGCCGACCGCTCCCCTGCCCCGTCGCGCGGCACCGCGCATCGCCTGGCGAACCGGCTTGATCACGCGGCCCGCCCGTCCCGGCGCGGCAAGCCCTCCTTCGGGCCCGGCCGGCCGAGACTTCGCCGCCCGCTCGGCCGCCCGCCCGATCGCCGCCGACTCGTCCTCCTCGAGGACTCGCAGCCGGATCTCCTGGATCTCGTCGCGCAACGCCGCCGCCCGCTCGAACTCGAGGTTGCGGGCGGCCTGGCGCATCTCCGCTTCCATCTGCCCGACGAGCTTCTCCACCTGACCCTTAGCCATCTCCGTGAATGCCCGCTCCTTTCCCGGAGCCGTGGCATACGTCCCGTGCGCCTCGGCGACGGCGCGCAGCCGATCGTTGATATCGCGGATCCCCTTGACGATCGTGACCGGCTCGATGCCGTGGTCGGTGTTGTAGCGCTCCTGGATGGCGCGCCGCCGGTTCGTTTCGTCGATGGCCACTCGCATCGACTCGGTAATGTGGTCGGCGTACATCACGACTTCGCCTTCGGTGTTGCGGGCCGCTCGGCCGATCATCTGGATGAGCGACCAGGCGCTGCGCAGGAAGCCTTCCTTGTCGGCGTCGATGATCGCCACCAGCGTGACCTCGGGCAGGTCGATCCCCTCGCGGAGCAGGTTGATGCCGACGATCACGTCGTACACGCCCAGACGAAGGTCGCGCAGGATCTGGACCCGCTCGAGCGTGTCGACCTCCGAGTGGAGGTACTGGACCTTGACGCCGAGCTCGTGCAAATAGTCGGCCAGATCCTCGGCCATCTTCTTGGTCAGCGTCGTCACGATGGCCCGCTCGCCGCGCTCGACCCGGCCGCGGATCAGCTCGAGCAGGTCGTCGATCTGGCCCTCGGTCGGCTTGACGGTGATCCGCGGATCGACGACGCCGGTCGGACGGATGAGCTGCTCGACGATGCGCTCGCTGCGTTCGAGCTCGTACGGCCCCGGCGTGGCGCTCATGTAGACGACCTGGTTCAGGCTGGCCTCGAATTCCTCGAAGGTCAGCGGCCGGTTGTCGAGCGCCGACGGCAGTCTGAAGCCGAAGTCGACCAGGATCTCCTTGCGCGTTCGGTCGTTCTTGTACATGCCCACGACCTGCGGGATCGACATGTGGCTTTCGTCGACGACAAGCAGCCAGTCCGGCGGGAAGTAGTCCAGCAGCGTCCAGGGGCGGCTGCCTGCCTCGCGGCCGGAGAGGTGGCGGCTGTAGTTCTCGATGCCGGTGCAGTAGCCGAGCTCGCGCATCATCTCGAGGTCGAATGTGGTCCGCTGCCGGAGCCTGGCGCCCTCCAGCTCGCGACCCTGCGCCTCCAGCTCGCCGACGCGGACCTCCATCTCGTCGTCGATGGCTTTGACCGCGACCATCAGCTTGTCCTTGGGCGTGACGAAGTGCGTCGCCGGGTAGACGTTGACGTCCTTGCGCTCGGCCAGCAGCTCGCCGGTCAGCGGGTCGAGCTCGGTGATCCGCTCGACCTCGTCGCCGAAGAACTCGACCCGGACGAGAACGTCGTCCGCGGCGGGGATCAGCTCCAGGGTGTCGCCGCGGACGCGGAAACGGGCTCGGGTCAGCGCCGCGTCGTTGCGCTGATACTGGAGATCCACGAGATGGCGCAGCACCGCGTCGCGGCGATACTGGCCGCCGACGCGCAGCCGCAGGATCGTGGCGCCATAGTCGACCGGCGCGCCCAGGCCGTAGATGCAGCTGACGCTGGCGACGATGATCACGTCGCGCCGCTCGAAGAGCGCCTTGGTGGCCGCGTGGCGGAGCTTGTCTATCTCGTCGTTGCGGCTCGAGTCCTTCTCGATGTAGGTGTCGCTGCGCGGCAGATATGCCTCGGGCTGGTAGTAGTCGAAGTAGCTGACGTAGTACTCGACGGCGTTGTCCGGGAAGAACTCGCGGAACTCGGAGTACAGCTGGGCGGCCAGGGTCTTGTTGTGGGCAAGCACGAGCGTGGGCTTCTGGTGGGCCTCGATGACCGACGCGATCGCGAAGGTCTTGCCCGTCCCGGTCGCGCCCAGCAGCGTCTGATGGCGCAGACCCTTGGCCAGGCCTTCGCTCAGTTGTTCGATGGCAACGGGCTGGTCGCCGGTCGGCTTGAAGTCGGCGACGAGCCGGAAGTCGGGCACCTCGACCTCGCGTCAGCGTGGAACTCAAGTATATCGCTTCCGGAGGTTATAGCACGGACGTTCTATCAGATCGGCCCGGCCGACGAGCCATAAGTCGCACCGGCACAACTGCCGCCAGCCCATTCGGACCGCCCGAAGTAGCATCAAGCCGCGAGCCGCGCCCAATCCTCATCCGGGAGACCCCCATGATCGAAATCCGCACCGACGAGCAGATCCACGACCAGCAGGGCGAGTGGTTCCGGGCGCGCTGGCACTTCTCGTTCGACAGCTACAGCGATCCCGAGAACGACCACTTCGGGGCGATGCGCGTCTTCAACGACGATCGGCTCATTCCGGGCGCGGTCTGGCCGATGCATCCGCATCGGGATGTCGAGGGGCTGACGTACGTCGTCGAGGGAACCTTCCGCCACGAGGACAACGTGGGTGGCGCGCCCGGGCCGCTGCCGGCCGGCTCGGTCCAGCGCATGACGCTGGGCTCGGGTGCACTGCATTCGGAGCAGAACGCCTCGGCGACCGAACCGATGCGCTTCATCCAGATCTGGATCCTGCCGGACACGGCCGACCTTCCGCCCGCGGTCGAGCAGCGCGTCTTCACGAAGGCCGACCGAACCGACAGGCTGCTCAAGATCGTCGCCCCGGTCGGAGAGAAGGGCAGCGGCAAGGCCGGCCGGTCCGATGGCGCGGTCACGGTCCACCAGGACGCCTCGGTCTACGTCGCGTCGCTGAGCGCCGGCGCCGAGGTCACGCACGAGATGGGGTCGGGTCGCGGCGCCTACATCTACCTCATCGAGGGCGCGGCCACCTTCGACGGCAAGCCGGTTACCACGGGCGCCGCCGCGAAGGTGATCCGCCAGCCTTCGGTCACCATCCGAGCCACCGAGCCGAGCGAGCTGATCCTCGTCGACGTGCCGCTCGTCTTCCGACCCGCAGGCATCTGGGCTCGCGCGGGAGCCTGAGCCGGCGGTCCGCCCGCTGAAACGTCGCGGCCGATTGTCGGCAAGCGGACAGACACTTGAGGAACAGCCGATAGACTCGGCTGGGGAGACGCTGCGCGTCCCCGGGCATTCGCCCAGCCGTGGCTCGGGCTCTCCGGGCCGAGGGAACCTAAGCCGAGGGAACGCAACATGACGTCCCACCTTCTGCGCCGAACCGGCCTCGCGGCCGCGGGTCTTTTGATCGCCGTCGCCGGCTGCACGAGCGCCTCGGCGACGCCCATTCCCACCGTGGCTCTCACCTTCACGCCGCCGGCTCCCACTGCGACCCTCTCGCTCACGCCGGCGCCGCCGACCCCGACACCGACACTGGCGCCGACTCCGACCCCGACACTGGCGCCGACATTGGCGCCCGCGCCACCGGCTGCGCCGACTGCCGTCACCATGGCCGACCTCACTCCTCCGGCGACCTGCCCGGCGGCATTTGGGGCTTCCTGCTTCGCCTACAAGGTGACCTGGACCGAGCCGGATCCCGCGGGCGTGACCCTCACCGCCTATGCCGTCACGAAATGCCTGGCCAAACCCCGCTGCGTCGCGGCGACGACCCCGATTACCGCGGCCGATCTGTACTCTCTGGGCACCGCCTCAGCCTCGACGGGCTCGCTCAGCTTTGTCGTTGGCGACGGCGAGTCGAACGGCGACGGCTGGGTGATGAGCGGGAGCACCACCTTGTACCTGTACGCGGTAGTGGTGCAGGCCAGCAGCTCTTCCGGGAAATCGCCCTTCGTCGTCGCCTGGAGCTGGTAGTCGGCCCTACCAGGCGAACCCGAGGCCCTTCTGGTCCTGGATCGCCTTGACCAGCTGCGCCTGCGGGATGGTGTGGATATCGCCGTTCTGGTTGCCGCCGCGGCGGTTGCAGGCTCGGCCGCAGGTCTCGGTGTAGGTGAAGGTCGGCGGGTTGGCCGTGTTGTCATAGCCGACGATGGCGATCGAGTGCGGGATGTGCGGGGTCGCAGCCCCGTCCTGCCAGTTCGGCAGGTCGAACGAGTCGGCCATGACCAGGACCGGGACGGAGTCACGACCGACATCGATCGTGACCGCCTGCGTGAGGTCTCGGGCCAGGGTTGGGTCGGCGGGAAAGACGAACGAGTAGTAGGCGGTAGGCCAGATGCTCTGGTCGTAGCCGGAGACTTCCCAGTTGAGGCCGGCCACGATGTTGTCCGGCGGCGTGCCGAATGACGGATAGAGCGGCTTCCCATCCAGGGCCCACAGCGCATACCCGGTCGACTGCCAGGTCGGCGGCTGGGCGGCCATCGCCAGGTACATCTCGAAGCCGCGCCCATGGGCCTCGAAACCGCTGACCGTGTCGGAGCCGGACCAGTACGTGCCATTCGGCGGAATCTGCGGCCCTCTCGCCGGCCAGGGCACGCCTTCGGCGGCGTACGGGTCCAGGAAGTAGCCTTCGGTGCCCGTGACATTGGGATGGCCGGTGAGCTGCTGCCAGTACCACAGAACAACGGTCATGGCGCCGTTGCCGCAGAACTCCCAGTAGCTCAGGTTGGAGAAGTAGCCGCCCTTCTCGTCGATGCCGCTGCCGGGCACCTCGATGATCCAGCGTGTCCAGGAGGTATCGAGGACCGTCTTGTCGGGCACGTGCACGCCCGTTATCGGATTCACGAGCGGGTCGGCGATATCTGGCAGGACCGTAAGCTTGCCGTTCACCAGGGCGACCCTCCCCGCCGCCTTGACGTTCAGCCAGTCGAGCGGCTGCGTCGGGAACGGACGGCGCGGATCCGGCCACTGGTCCGGTCTCAGCAGCACATTCACGGGCGGAATGGTCGGGCCGGCACGCGTCGGGTCGGGCGTCTGGGTTGGGGCCAGCGTTGCCGGCACCAGCGAAGCGGTCGCGCGGGCGGTTGAGTCCAGCGCGATCCGCGAGGTGGGAGTTGCGGCGGGGTTGGGGCCTCCGCCGGCCAGCATCACCACGCCCACCAGGGCGACGATCGCCACCACGGCCGCGCCAACGACCAGCGGCCGACTCTGGATCGTCTTCCGGCCGGCAATCACTCGATTCCACATGGCCTAAAGGTAGCCGAATGCACGGAATACGAAAACGGCCCATCGGCCGGTTCCACACGCTGCGTCCGCCGGACCGGGTGGACGGGCCGCCCCTGCCCTACCAGGAGAACCCGATACCAACCGCGTCCTGGATGGCCGCCACCATCGCCGACTGGGCGATGACGTGGATCTGGCCGTTCTGGTTGCCGCCGCGCGCATTGCAGGTTCGGCCGCAGGTATCGATGTAGGTGAAGGTCGGCGGGTCGGCCGTGTTGTCGTAGCCGACGATCGTCACCGCGTGGCGGGTGTGGGGCGTCGACGCCCCGTTCTGCCAGTTGGGCAGATCGAAGGTGTCGACGGCGGCCACGACCGGGACGCCGTCCCGGCCCACGTCCAGCATCGTCGCGACCTTGAGGTCGCGGTCCAGAGTCGGGTCCCAGCTGTTGACCGTCCCGTACCAGGCGTTGATCCAGTTGCTCGAGTTTCGGTTGGAGACCTCCCAGTTGATCCCGGTCTGGATGTCCTCGAGCGGCGAGCCGCGGGTTGGGTAGTACGGCACGCCTTGATCGTCCGCCCAGATCGCCATCCCGGTACCTCGCCAGGTCGGCGGTTGAGATTGCGTGGCCATGTACATCACGAAGCCACGACCGTGGGCCGTGAAGCCGCCGACCGAGTCCGAACCGGACCAGTACGTCCCGATCGGCTTGCCGCCCGAGACCGCGACCGCCGGACCGGGCGACGGCCAGGGCGCTCCTTCGGCCGCGTACGGATCCACGAACCAGCCCGCCGTGCCGGTCACGTTCGGGTAGCCGGTCGCCGCCTGCCAGTAGTACAGCGTCACGGCAGCTGAGCCGGCCCCGCACAGGTTCCAGTAGCTCGTGTCGGTGTAATCCGTGCCCTTCTCGTCCGTGCCGAAGCCCGGCGGCTCCACGATCCAGCGCGTCCACGAAAGGTCGAGGGTCTTCGCGTCGGGGATCGGCTCGCTCGTGCCGGGTATCAACAGCGGGTTCACCGACGGCGCGAGGATGCCGGTGACGTTGCCGAAAAGCGTGACTCTCCCGGCCGCCTTGGCTTTCATCCAGTCGATCGACTGCGCCGGGATCGGCCTGGCGTCGCTCGGGTGGAACGGCAGGTCGGTCGAGTGGTACGTCGGCCCAGGCTTCGGGGTCGATGGCGGCGGCGTCGGGGGGGCCGGCGTCGAGAACATGTCGATCGGCTGGAAGCCCGATCCGGCCTCGGTCGGAGACTCGGAGGGCGTCGCCATCGCGATGAGCGCGGTCGGAGCGAACGACGAGTACGGGCTGGATCCCGTGGCCGAAGCGCCCGGAGTTGCGCCGGCGCCGCCCCTTGAGGCGACCAGACCGAGGCCGCCCATCGCGACCAGCAACGCGACAGCACCGGTTGCGGCCGCAGCGCGGCGCGTCGCCAGGGGCGCCTTCATCTACCCCATTCTACGAGCGATGCAAGGTCGACGCGCAAAGGCATGCGACGCCCCTGTCGATCGCCTCCAGACGAGGCCGGGTGTGCGCCGGAATCGAGACTTCCGTATCGTCTTGCCAATAAGATGCGGCGGTGACCGACGGCCAATGTCCTCCTCCTACCATCATCGCCCGGATCCGGCGTGACGCCATCCTCGTCGCGACCGGACTCGCGCTGCTGTTCATCGCCTGTGCGTCGGTTGTCGTGCTCACGACGCTCCGGCCGGGCGCGCTTGGCGTCGATCTCCACAGCTACCTGGATGCCGCCCGGAGCTGGCTCGCGGGCGATGGCTACTACCATGCCCGCCAGCTTGCGGGGCCCTACGACATCGTCGGGGCCGAGTCGCCGTATGGCGCCGATACCCTGTATCCCCCGACGATCCTCTGGCTGCTCGTGCCATTCACGGTCCTGCCCGAGGTTCTCTGGTGGGCCGTACCGGCAGCGCTGTTTGGGGCGGCGATGTGGCGTCTGCGCCCGTCGTCCGGGGCCAGGCTCGGAATCCTGATCCTCCTGGCCCTCCCAGCGAGCCTCTCATCCATCGTTCAGGGCAATCCCGTGATCTGGGTCGCGTCGTTGACCGCCCTCGGTATGGCGTACGGCTGGGGTGGGGCCTTCGTCTTGCTGAAGCCGTCTCTCTTTCCATTCGCGCTGGCAGGCATTACCGGCCGCCGTTGGTGGTATGTCGTTGCCGTCATGGCCGTCCTCACGGTGCCGCTGATGCCGCTGCTGCTCGAATACCCAAGCGTGATTCTCAACAGCCGCGGTGGTGGCCTGCTCTATTCCGTACGCGACGTACCGCTGCTCTTGGCGCCGCTCGTGGCCTGGTTCGGCAGCGCGACCCGAGCACCATGGCCCGCTGTTCACCCTGGCCATGCCCCAAAGGCCGGTGCTGGATCGGCGACGGTTCATCCGCCTGGCCCTCGCGATTGATTCAGTGTGGCTCAGCCACGACTTCGTCGAAGGTGGCGTTGACGGCTCGCTCGACTTCGGCTGGAGAGCCATCGGTGCGGATGGCGCGGGTGGCGGCGGCACGCCAGGATGGGAGGGATTCGGCCTGGGCGGCCACTCTCTGGCGGGCGTCGGATTCGGACATGCCGCGGTCTACGAGGCGGGCCAGCTGAGCTTCCGGGTCGCAGACGACGAGCCAGACCTCGTCGCACTCGGCGGCGTGGCCGGCCTCCACGAGCTTGATCGCCTCGAGGACAACGGCCGTTGGGGCCCCCGCGGTCGCGACCTGGACGACGCGCTGCAACCGCTGATCGAAGATAGGGTGGACCAGCGCCTCCAACTCGGCCAGCTTCGCCGCATCGGAGAAGACGAGCCGACCGAGCGCGGCGCGATCGAGCGAGCCGTCGGCGCGGCGCAACTCGGGCCCAAAGTGGTCGATGATCGCTTCGGTGAGGGGCGTGCCCGGGGCCATCAACTCGCGGGTGAGGTCGTCGGCATCGATCACGGCGGCGCCGCGGGCCGCCAGCCAGCCGGCCACAGTCGACTTGCCGCAACCGATCGGGCCGATCAGGCCAATTGTCGGGACACGCTTCGGCGAGGGGCGGTGGGCCGTCACGGTGCCGCTTCCTCCATCTCCAGCCAGGCCTCCTCGGCCGCGGCGAGGGCTTCGTTGACCGCGGCGAGGTCGCCGCTGACCCTCCGCAGCTCGACGAAGTTGCCGTGCACGCTCGGGTCGTTCAGGGCCGACTCTAGCAGGCCCTTGCGCTCGTTGAGTCGAGCCAGTTCTTCGTCGAGCTGGATCTTGCGGCGGCGATAGGCGTCTTTGGAGAGCCTTTCGATTGGCGGCCGAACCACCACGGCCGCCGACGTCGCCTTGCCGGTTTGCGAGGAGACTCTGCCACTCCCCGAAGACTGAGTTCCGCGGCCCGGTCCCTTCGCCCCGGCCGGCCGACTCGCGGACCCGATGGCGCCCGCCGTCTTCCGTCCGCCGGTCTCGGCGGGACGACCGCCATGAAGCCGTACTGCCTCCCTTTCGGCGGCAGCCTTCGCCGTCCAGCCGTCCGCCACCGCCGCCCGCCAGGCGCGGTAGCCAGCTTCGAACGGCACGGCCAGGCCGTCGTCGACGACCCACAATGAATCGCAGACCTTCTCGAGCAGCCGGCGGTCGTGGCTCACGACAAGCAGCGTGGCGTCGGTCGTGGCCATGAATGATTCGAGCGCTTCGCGAGCGGGGATGTCCAGGTGGTTCGTCGGCTCGTCGAGAAGAAGCAGGTTGGCCGGCAGCAGGAAGAGCAGAGCCAGTTCGAGCCGTGAGCGCTCGCCGCCGGAGAGAGCGGTCACCTCTTTGAAGACGTCGTCGCCGCGAAACAGGAAGCGGGCCAGGTGGCTCCGCGCCGCCGCCGCAGTCAGCGGCATCTCGTCCAGAAGGGCGTCGAGGACCGTTGCGCCGGGGATCGGCGCTTCCCGAAGCTGGGCCAGATACGTCAGCTGGACGTTGCGGCCCAGGTCGAGCGAGCCGTCGAGCGGCTGGAGTTCGCCGGCGATCGTGCGCAGGAGCGTCGTCTTGCCGGCGCCGTTCGGGCCGACGATGCCGATCCGATCGCCGCGCCGCAGCTCGAGCCAGGGGACACGGGCGACCGGCGTTTCGAACGGGGGCGGGGGCGACGTGGGTGGCGGGTTCGGCGCGACGGGCGCCGACTCCCCTTCTCCAGCCGGAGTCCCGGCTCTATACCCGACGACCAGCCCCTCCACGCGGACGACCGACTCGTAGGATCTTGCCGGCGCTCCACCTGCGAGGGCTTCGGTCGGGAGCTTGAGTCGGGCGTCGGAGTGGCGCTTCTCCATCGGCTGCAACGCCTCGAGACGGGCTTCGTGCTCGTGCATCTTGGTGTGCTTGCGCTGGTGCCGGTACAGCTCGATCAGCTCGCGTTCGCGGGCTATCTGCCCCGCGCGGTCTTCCGCCTCTTCCACGGCGCGGACGTCGCGCTCCTCGCGCTGGCGGGCGTAGGCCGAGTAGCTGCCGCGGAACGGCGTCAGGCGGCGGTCGCGCAGCTCCCACACCCGGGTCACGGTTGCGTCGAGAAAGGCCCGGTCGTGAGACGCCACGAGCAGGGCGCCGTGGCGACGGCCCAGGTGCTCCTCGAGCCACTCCAGGGCGCCCAGGTCCAGGTGGTTGGTCGGCTCGTCGAGGAGCAGGAGTTCGGGATCCGAGAGAAGCAGCCGGGCCAGCGCCGCGCGGGTCTGCTCGCCGCCGGAGAGATTCGTCGGCGGGCGGTCCCAATCGATCCGATCGAACCCGAGGCCCGACAGCGCGGCCTCGACACGCTGATCGAGCGAGTAGCCGTCCTTGACCTCGAACTCGTGCTGAGCCGCCTCGTACTCCGGCTCGGTTACACGACCTTCGTGCTCGAGCGTCCGAAGTCGCCGTTCGAGTGACTCCAACCGAAGGGCGCCCGACCGGACGGCGGCCCGCAAGCTCGGCGCGTCGATGAAGGCGGAGTCGACCTGGGCCTCCTGCGCCAGCATGGCGATGCCGAGCCCGCGCTTGCGATGGATCTCGCCACCGTCGGGCTCGTCGACGCCGGACACGAGCCGGAGCAGGGTCGTCTTGCCGGCCCCGTTCGGGCCGACGATGCCGATCCGGTCCCCCGCGGCGATGGCGGCCGTGACATGGTCGAGGATGACGAAGTCGCCGACTTCGCGGACGACGCCATCGAGGCGGACGATCGACATCAGGCCGGTCCGCCCAAACGAGCACTGGCACGGCGCGCGGCCGCCGCCCGGCGGTTGGCGGCGAGGCGGCGGGCACGGGTCTCCTCGTCGACGGTGCGGCCCAGCGCCCCCTCGCCGTCGAGCTCGGTCCAGCGCGGGCCGCGGCGCGGTCGATCGGCTGCGGCGGCGGTCGCCGGGCCCGTGGTCGCCGCAAGCTTCGAGACGGCCGCTCGATGCCCGGCCGGGAGCCGCTGACACCAGCCGCAGAAATGCGTCGACCGTCCTCCGACGACGATGCGCCGGATAAGTCGACCGCAACGCAAACACGGTTCGCCTCCGCGCTGGTAGACCGCCAGATGTTCCTGCATCGAGCCGTCGCCCTCGGGAGCGGTGTAGTCGTCGACCGAGCTGCCGCGTCGCATGACGGCTTCGGAAAGAACGCCCAGCAGCGCCCCGTACAGCCGCCGCACCTCGTCGGGACGAAGCGATCGGGCTTCGCGCAGGGGGTGGAGACGGGCCTGCCAGAGGGCCTCGTCGGCGTAGATGTTGCCCACGCCGGCCAGGAAGTCCTGGTTCATCAGCAGCGTCTTGAGGCGGCCCCTGCGCACGCCGAGCATCTCGAAGAAGAGCTCCAGGGTGAATTCGTCGGAGAGCGGCTCGGCGCCGCGAGGCAGGACGCCGTCCGCCTCGCCTTTCGGCGGCACGCCAGTCTCCACGTCGCGCCGATAGAGTCCGATCCGCCCGAACTTGCGCATGTCGCGAAACCGCAGCTCCCGGCCGTCCGACAGCTCGAAGACGAGGTGCACGTGGCGATCCTGCGGTGTCCCGGCGGGAACGACGAACAGTTGGCCGGTCATCTTCAAATGAACGGTCAGGACGGCGGGTTCCGCTGGCTCTGGGTCGATCGAACCGGCGCCCGGGTCGACGCGGGCCGCTGATCCGCGAACGGCCGCAGCCAGCGGCACCGGATCCAGCATGATCAGCAGCTGCTTGCCGCGACGGCCTATAGCCACTACCTCGCGCCCCGAGACCGCCGTCGCAAAGGCATCGAGATCGTGGCTGCGCACCGTCCTTGGCCAGTTGGATCGCGTGCCGACGATCCGGGCACCGGCAACCAGGCCGCGCAGGTCACGGGCGATCGTTTCGACTTCCGGCAGTTCGGGCATGTCTAGAGGGTAGCGGGGCCGCGGTTACGATGCGATGGACGACGGCCCGGAACCCGATCGTCGGTTGCCCGTTGAGTCGCCCGTGACTCAACGGCGACTGGGACCCCACGTAGGGTGTCCACTCCTTGCCGGCTGGACCGACATCCCTATCAGAAGCGAGATTCTGCGACGCGTCTACTATCAGCGCTGGGGGTCGGCGCACCGCAGCCACGGCATCGCAGCTTCGGAGGATCCTGTGGACTTCCTGAAACGGGGATCGGGGGATGAGCCACCGGCGCCGGTCGATCCCGCGGTCGCCGCCGCCGCCCAGATGCGCCGCGCCGGAGCCGACCCGACCGTTCCGCACCAGACGCGCCACTTCCTGTACGTGCCCGGCGTGAAGGCGGCCCAGCAACTGGCCCGGCATCTGAAGAGCGGCAGCCGCCACGTCGAAGTAGACACCTCGGCGCGCAAAGGCTACTGGCTGGTGGTCGTGCGGCAGTCGATGGTCGTCACGCCCGAGGCTATCGCCGGCCTGCGGACCGAGCTCGAGACGGCAGCCGCTCCATTCGGCGGCGAATACGATCGCTGGCAGGTGGACCTCGCCGGCGGCTGAGCGCTGCCCGCAGCTACCCCGCAGCTACCCCGCAGCTACGCCGCAGCTACCCCGCGGCGACCTCCGCCGGAGCCTCGCCGAGCTCGGCCAGCACCTCGTCCTCGCGGGTCAGCGGCCGCATCGACTCCCAGTCGTCGCCGACCTTGACGTCGACCGTGAGCGGCACGTCGAGCTTGAGCGCCCCTTCCATCGTCGAACGCAGGATCGGCACCGTCGCGTCCACTTCCTCCCGCGGCACTTCCAGGACCAGTTCGTCGTGGACCTGCAGTAGCAGCCGGGCCCGCAGACCCGCGGCCCGGAGCCGCTCCGGCAGCCGGATCATGGCGATCTTGATGATGTCGGCCGCCGTGCCCTGGATCGGCATGTTGATCGCCATCCGCTCGCCGGCCCCACGGAGCGCAGGGTTGGACATCCGCAGCTCGGGGATCGACCGACGGCGGCCCAGCAAAGTGGAGACCCAACCCTGCTGCCGCGCCAGCTCCTTGATGTGGAGCATGTAGTAGCTGATCCCGGAGTAGGTCGCGAAGTAGTTGTCGATGAAGGCCTTTGCCTCCGCCCGAGAGATGCCGGCCCGCGACGACAGACCGAAATCGCTCATGCCGTAGGCCAGGCCGAAGTTGACCATCTTGGCCATCGATCGCTCGTCGTGGGTGACGTCCTCCGGCGCCTTGTGCAGCACACGGGCGGCGGTCTCGCGGTGGATGTCGGCCCCGCGGGCGAAGGCGTCGCGCAGGTGCTCGTCCCCGGAAACGTGGGCCAGGATGCGCAGCTCGATCTGCGAGTAATCGGCCGCGACCAGTGTCACATCCGGAGCCCCGGCAGTGAAGGCGCGGCGGATGCGCCGGCCCAGGTCCGAACGGATCGGGATGTTCTGGAGGTTCGGGTCGGACGAGCTGAGTCGACCGGTGGCCGCGACCGCCTGGTGGAAGGTGGTATGCAGTCGACCGTCCCGCTCGGAGACCAGTAGCGGCAGCGCCTCGATGTAGGTCGATCGCAGCTTCGAATACAGCCGCCAGTCGAGGAGCTTGCCGATCATCGGGTGAGCCGGCTTGAGCTCTTCGAGGACCGAGGCGTCGGTCGAATAGCCGGTCTTCGTCCGCTTGCCCTTGGGCAGGTTGAGCTCGTAGAACAGGATCTGCTCGAGCTGCTTGGGCGAGCCCAGGTTGAACTCGTGGCCGACGTCGAGGTAGATCTCCGACTCGAGGCGGGCCATCTCGCGGCCGAACTCGGTGTCCAGCAGCGCCAGCGCGTCGCGGTCGATGGCGACGCCGGCAGCCTCCATCTCGGCCAGGACCGGGATGAGCGGCAGCTCCACTTCGCGGAATAGACGGTCCAGGCCCGACTCGGCGAGCGCCTTCTCCAGCGGTTCGCGAACGGCAAGCGCGGCCAGGGCGTCGAGACCGACGCGGACGGCGGGCGGCACGTCGCCCGCGGGAGGCAGCGTCACGTCAAGACGCTCGTGGGCCACGTCGGCGATGGTCTGGCTCCGCAGCGACGCGTTGAGCAGGTAGGCCGCGATCTGAGTGTCGAAGGCCACGGGGAGTGGCGCTGCGGCACCGCCGGCGATGTTCGCCACCATGAGCGGCTTGGTCTCGTGGCCGACGACTCGCGCCCCAGAGCCCAGCAGCAGACTCCCGAGCCAGCCAACGGCATCGTGGCCCTCCGCCACCAGCACCCGGCCGTCGCCGCCCGCCAGAGAGAGCGCCTGCGGCATGCCGCGCATGGGGCGCGGGTCGTCCATCAGCAGCGCCGCGCCGACCTCGTGCTGGCCCTCGGGCCAGCCCACGCGGCCCGCGAGCCAGGCCGCGGCCTCGGCGGCATCGGCGTCCGTGGCCTCGAAACGGTCCATCAGCGTGGGGTCCGCAACCGCGGCACGAAGCGCGGCCACCAGGTCCACCGGGGCCGCGGCCTCAGCCGGCAGGAGGGACCGACGTTCGGTGACCCCGGCCGGCGCGGGCAGGGGCGACGGCTCGGCCAGACCCGTCGAACCGAAATCCATCGAGAGCTGCAGCTGGGCTCCCTCGTTCTCGCCGACGAGCGAGCGGCCGCGGCCCGAGCCGCCGTCGCCTTCGCGCCGCCCGACTCGCTGGGCCTCGCCGGCGACCCGGGCGGCCGGAACTCCACCCGCCACGGATCGCAGCGCCTCGGCCGCATCCACCACCGACTCGCCGGTGAGCGGGGGAAGCCGGTCGATCAGCGTCCGGAACTCGAACTCGCGGAAGAGCCGCACCACCTCGGCCCGGTCGTAGTCCGAGAGGCGGGCGGCCTCCAGATCGAGCTTGATCGGCAGGTCGCGGACGATGCGGCTCAACTCACGGCTGGCAAACACCTGCTCGCGGGCCTCGACGAGCTTGTCGCGCAGCTTGTCTGGCTTGACCTCGGCCAGTCGTTCGTAGATTCCCTCGATCGACCCGAACTCGCCCACGAGCTTGGCCGCCGTCTTCTCCCCCACTCCGGGTATGCCGGGGATGTTGTCGGTCGGGTCGCCCTTGAGGGCCTTGTAGTCGATCATCTGGTCCGGCCGCAGCTCGAACCGCTCCCAGATCTTCGCCGGATCGTAGTAGATCGTGGAGTCGACGCCCTGGCGCGTCGTCATCAGCCGCGTGTGCTCGGTCACGATCTGGAGCATGTCGAGATCCCCGGTCACGACCGTGGTGTCGATGCCGCGTTCGTCCAGGTCCCGCGTTATCGTGCCGATGACGTCGTCCGCCTCGTAACCGGCCATTTCGTAGACGGGGATCCGCAGCGCCGCCACGACCTCGCGGACCTTGGGGAACTGCGAACGTAGGTCGTCCGGCATCGGTGGGCGGGTGGCCTTGTAGTCGGCGAAGGCCTCATGGCGGAAGGTGGGCCCGGGCAGGTCGAAGCAGGCGGCGACGTATTCCGGCTGCAGGTCCGCAATGCCACGCAACAAGATGCTGCAGAAGCCGAACACGGCGTTGACCAACTCGCCCCTGCTGGTGGTCAGCGGCGGCAGCGCGTGGTAGCCGCGGTAGATGAGGCCGTTGCTGTCGAGCAGCATCAAGCGGGTCATGGGGCCTCGATCGATTTCGGCGCCGGCGGGCGGCAGGGGCCGGCCGGTCAAGTTTACCCGGGCCGACTTCGAACGGGCTGGATCCCTGCCCTATCCGGACCCAACCGGGGCGGGGAGAACGGCTACGACGTCACGAACCCGGAGGCGATGCACGCCATCCCGTACAGGCTGACCTCAATTCCCACCAGGATCGCCAGAACCATGCCCCGTGTCAGGCCGTTGCGGGCAACCAGCAGACCGAGCAGCAGCCACGCGAAGGGCAGCCCGTCGAGGATGAAGCGATAGCCGAACTGGGCATAGCCGGGGTTGCCGTGCATCAGGTCGAGCCCGACGGGCAGAACCAGACCCAACCAGCCGGCCAGGATCAGCGGGTCGCGCCACCGGCATCGAACCAGGTACACCAGGATCGGCGTCGTGAACAGGACCGAACAGCCGGCCCAGCTCGGCTCGACCCACGGGAAGTTCTCGTTGAACTCCCAGCCCCGCAGGAGCATCGAGTAGAGCCCACGCGCCAGGTAGAACGGCGAGACGATGCCGTACTTGTACCAGGCCTCCGATAGCACCGAGCTTCCGTCCTGGCCCCTGATCAGGTCGTAGCCGAACTCCGTGGGTGAACCGAACCGGGCGACGTTGTACCAGGCCAGCCAGATCCCAATCAAGCCTGCCCCGAGGGCCAGGGCCATGATTCCCGGCCAGTTGATCTCACGCACGAATCGGGCCAAGCCGGATGCCGCCGAGCGAACGCTGCCGATCGCGGCGCGAGCGGCAGCGGCGGTCGCCGTCTCCTCGCCCTCGGCGACGTCCGAGCTCGAGACGGGCGATTCGGCCCGTCCGGCCAGCCAGCCACCCGCGCGCCAGTACAGCACCACGAGTGCGGGGGCCGCGAGCAGTGCGGTCGGGCGACACCCGACAGCGAGGGCAAAGAGCACGCCGGCCAGCCACGGGGTACGGCCCCGGAGGGCCAGGTTCATCGCCCCCAGGATGAACCCGACCGTCAGCATCTCGGTCCAGTGGTGTACGCCACCGGTCGCGGCCACGTAGAAGACTTCGCTGCCAAAGCCGAAGCCGAGGGTGAGAACCATCGACTCCACCCTGTCGAGCCGGAGGGCGCGGAGCATCGCGAAGACGAGCAGGAGGTCGAAGGCGCCTGCAAGGGCGCTGACGCCGTTCGTGTCGCTGATCCCCTCGCCGAAGATGGCTACGATCGGCATGAGGACGACGGCCGGAATCGGCGGAAATGGCAGGTAGTACTGGCCGTTCCCGGCCGGAACCAGTTCGATCCACGGCCGGCTGCCGTCGATCCAGAGGTGGCCATGCAGCATGGCGGTCGCAAGCGGGAACCAGCCGTCGGTATCGCTCTGGCCCGGGCCGATGAACGCATACAAGAGGAAGGCTCCCGCAAACAAAGCCAGCAGGCTCGCCGGCCAGGCCAGTCTTCGGAGGCCCCCGAACCGGGAAGGCCACTGATGCCTTGCGAATGCCGCTACAGCCACGATCACCCCATCTCCGCCCGCATTTGCCTGCGATTCTAGCGGAGGGGCTGCTCGGTCACGCGCTCGTGCCGCGACCCAGCGGCATCGGCCAACGTCAGGCCCCTCGATCCCGCCTTCGAAGGATTCGCGGCAGCAGCAGAAGCGCCAACCCGATCGCGAAGGCCAGCCCGAACCCGACGAGCCAGACAAGACGAGCGTCCATGCCGTTGCCGGTGGCTTCGGATGCGCCAGACGTCCGTTCTGTTCCGTCGGTTCCGCCCGCGGACTTGGTTTCGGAAGTGGCTCCGGCGAACACCGGCCCGGTGCCGGGCGAGGGCTGATCGACGGGGGCAGCCGTGCTGTTTCCGTGAGTGCCGGCGTCGGCGTCGCCGGTCGGGGCAGGGGTGCTCGGGAGGGGCGGCGCGGCGGCCACGGACCAAGCGGGCCCCGCTGTCGGCGCAGACGCTTCGGTCGCTGCGGCGGCCGGAACCCCGCCGTTCGCGCCGAATTCCGCAGACCCGGCGGCGCTGACACTGAGAGCTTTCTGATTGAGATCGGCGGCCGTCGTGCCCGACGTGGCGACCATCCCTCCGAGAACTGAGACCGTACTGGTCAGGATCAGGCCGGCGAGCCCGAGCGCGGCAAGGGAGCCGCCCAACGATCGCCGCAAACCCGACCCGGAGAAGGCCGGCCACCGCCGGCTCCTACGACCCAGTCGGGCGGCGTCCTCCTCGGTCAGGCTGAAGTCGCGCGGACGAGACGGCACCGGCAGCACGGCAGTCGCCTCGGCGATGGCGTCGAGATCGGCGAACAGCGATGCGCACTCGACGCACTCGGCCATCAGCGAGGCGGCGCGGGCACGCTCACCCGCGTCGACATCGCCGCCGAAGAGGCGGGCGATCAGCAGCTCGTCGTGGCCGGCGTGGGCGGCGGCAGGGGTGTGGTCCATCACGATCCTCAGACGGTCTCAGCCACGGAACAGTTCCCGATCGCCGGCCAGGGCATTTCGCAGGGCGAGGCGGCCGCGATGGATTCTCGACTTAACGGTTCCGACCTCCACGCGCATGATCCGGGCGATCTCGGCGTAGTCGTAACCCTCGACGTCGAAGAGCACGATGCAATTGCGCTGCTCCGAGGGCAGCCTCTCGAGCGCGCGGGCAAGGGCCTTGGAGCGCTCGGCCGCCAGCGCTTTGGTCTCGGGCTCGACATCGACCTCGGCCGGCGGCTGCCAGCTTTCGTCCTCGAACTCGGGGTACGGCTGGCTCGGCCGGCGGCGGCGGGCTCGCTGGAGGTCGAGAGCGGCGTTGACGGCGATTCGACCCAGCCAGCTTCGGACGCTGCCGCCGCGGAAGGCCGCGAGATTGCGGTAGGCGCTGAAGAAGGCCTCCTGAACCGCGTCCGCGGCCGCGTCGCGGTCCGGCACGAGGCGGTAGACGAGGGCGAAGAGATGATCCTGATGGCGCAGCACGAGCTGGTTGAAGCCGTCCAGCCGGCCGCGCAGTGCCTCCTCGATCAGAGCGGCGTCGATCCGCTGGGCGGCCGCGTCGGCAGCCTCGGTCACGACGCGCCCGTCCGGCGCTCTCTCATCCACGAACGCTTCGCCTCGTATCGACGCGGGGGTCGGCCGCGGCGGCGCGAGGATAGCATGGGGTCGGGGCCGCCACGCGTCGGCCTCCACGCCGCCACCTGCGTCCCGCGCCGCCGCTACCCGCGGGCCGCGCAGGCTGTACCATGCCCGCCGGACCGTGCCGACGTGGCGGAACTGGCATACGCGCTCGACTCAAAATCGAGTGGCCGTGAGGTCATGCGGGTTCAACTCCCGCCGTCGGCACCACTCTCCCCGGTTGTGTGCCCCGTTGTCGGCCGTGCCCGCCCCGGTCAGCGACGGCTAGCAGCTGAAACCGCCGCCACCACTGCTGCCGCCGCCGCCCGAGGCCGGTGGCACGTCGTCGAGGCCGTGGGCCACGATGTCGCGAACGGTGGCAAGCCGCGGAATCGTCAGGAACCCGACTGGATTTCCGGTCACGTTCGGCACCAGCTCGATGCTCTTGATGTTGCCGGTCCCGATGTGCGCGGCAATGGCCGCAAGCGCCGGAGCGTCCTCAACCGGCATGTCCGTCCAGAATGCGTCACCGAGGGCGCTGATCAGACCGGGAATCTTCGCCAGAAGCGAGCAAGGTTGCAGCTGGGCTCGCAGTGCGATCAGGACCGCCTGCTGGCGCGACATCCGGCCGTAGTCGGAGTCTTGATGCCGGCTCCGCGCGTATTCCAGGGCGACGTAGCCATCCATATGCTGCTGGCCGGCCTTGATGTCGATCGTGATGTTCCTGCCGTCCTGCGGTCTCGAGTATTGCGTGTCCTTGATCTCGACCGGGACGTTGATATCGATGCCGCCGAGGGCGTTGATGAGGCTCACGAAGCCCATCAGGTTGATGACGACCGCGCCGTCGACGTGGAGACCCAGGTACTGGCCGACTGCCCCCTCCAGGGCCTTGAAGCCACGCACGAAGTCGGTGCCGCTGTACGGGTAGGCCGAGGGGCGGTTCACGGCGTCCCGCCAGAGAGCGTTGAGCAGGTTTGGATACGGGAAGCAGTGGCAGGGGAAGGCGTCGGCCGATTCCGGGGGCAGCGGCACATTTTCGAGATTGCGCGGTAGGCCGTACATCACCGACCTGCCTGTCGCGATATCGACCTCCAGCAGAATCATGGTGTCGGTGCGCAGGCTCCAGCGGCCGACGCCCTCGTCGGCACCAACGAGAAGGACGTTGAGCTTGCCGTCGGAGGCCCATTCGGACGGGGTGGTGTTCGGGCCGCTCACGTTCTCCACCGCGAAGATCGGGATGCCGTCCGCCGTCGTCGGGCCGGCCGTCGGCAGCGGAGTAGGCGAACCGGCCGGGCTCGCGCTCGGCGACTCCCCGGGCGAGCCCGACGAATCGATCGAGGCGGACGGGGTCGCCGGGGCGTCGGTGGCCGGCTGATCCGTGTAGGGAGCGATCGTCTCCCCTGCCGACAGGTTGCCGTTGCCACCGAACCAGCAGGCGGCTTCTGTGTTGAAGACGCAATTGAAGAGCTGGTCGCGGTACGTTGCGCCGAACGCCCCGAGTGCGAGGTGCGGGGAGACCGTGGCCACCAGGATCGCGGCGAGAACGATCGGGGCGGCCGAACGTCCTGCCCGGCGCCGGGCGAGCGGCTCGGTCTTCGACTGCGTCTTGGAATCCAGGGCGGCTTGGCCCTTCTCCGCGGCGACGAGTCGGTACGCGTCGACGATCGCCCACAGGCGATACAGCAGGATGACGAGGTTGATCACGAGAATGGCGGTCACGACGTTCTCGGCGAAGAGAGCGTCGTTGATCTGGTGCCGCGCGAATAGCAGGACCGCCACCGCCGCGATGCCGATGGCCAGGGCCGGCATGACTACGACGAGACCGCGGCGGCGCCGTCCGGCTGCCGCCTGGCCGAGCCCGGGCAGAAGGAACGAGAGAAGGGCGGCCACGACTGGAGACACCGCCGCAGAGCGCAACGACAGCCGATCCAGGGCACGGCGCAGTCTATTCAATCGTCAGCCTCGCACGACTAGCAGGAGAAGCCGCCGCCTCCGCCTCCGCTGCTGCCGCTCGCGCCCGCGGCAGGGACGCTGTCCAGGCTGTGGGCAACGATGCTCTTGGCCGTGTTCCACGTCGTACTGTTGATGTAGGTGGTGGAAGGATTACCCAGCGTGCTGGGATCCAGGGTGATGCTCTTGACGCTCCCGCTGACGATGTATTTGGCCATTCCCGCCCACTTGGAGGCGTCCGTCAGGGGCATGTTGGTCCAGAACGCGGCGCCCAGGTGATTGACGAGCGATGGGATGCGCGGCAGGACCGTGCACGGATCGAATGTGCTCCGCATGGACTTGATGACCAGCTGCTGGCGCATCATCCGGCTGTAGTCGGTGGTGAACTCGCGAGTTCGGGCATAGGCGAGAGCCCAGTCCCCATCCATGTGCTGCTGGCCGGCCTGGATCACGAAGGCAATGTTCGCCCCATCACTGGATTGCCATGAGATCGACTGCTTTCCGGCCGAGCCGGCGGCATCGGCCTTCATGTGCGCGACGACGCTGCCGTTGTCATCGGGGAGTTCGTAGCCGGCGTGCTCGTAGGCGCACACATACCAGGCGGCCTCCCACGAACCCTTCGGCCCGCAGGGCTTGTCGTAGGTGGTGGTGGGAACGTTGATGTCGATTCCGCCCAGATCGTCGATGAGCGTGACCAGGCCCTGCAGGTTGATGACCACGAAGCCATCGATCGTGAGGCCCGTAAGCGTACCGATCGCCTGCTCTGTGGCGGTCATGGCCCGCGTGTACTCCAGGCCGGAGCCCTGGTAGAAGGGGAACCACGAGGGGTGGTTCCAGCCGGCATCGTTGGCCAGCCAGTTGAGCATGTTGGGGTACGTGTACGCGGGGCATCCGCCGGAGGCTTTGGAGTAGTTCTGCGCGATCGCTTGCGGAAGGGGGACGCACTGCGTGTTTCGCGGAATCCCGATCATAGCCGCCCTGCCGGAAGCGATATCGACGTGGAGCACGATCATCGTGTCCGGCCGCAAACCTGTGCTGCGGCTGCCGCCGAGCCCCGCGTCGACACCGGCCAGCAGGATGTTGAGCTGACCATCCGCCGCCCAGTTCTTGGCTTCGGTGGGCGAGTCGATCTTCGGCAGTTGATTGGGATCGAAGGTGGCGTTCGCATCGAACGTTGTTCCGGGCGAGGATGAAGAGCCTGAGGCACCCGGAGAGGTGCTCGGGTCGACGATCCCGGCACCGGGCTGCTCGGTGGCGTTCGCGAGCGTCTGGCCCGGCGCGAGGGTGGCGCCGGCGAAGCAGGGACCCGTCTCGGACTGGAGACAGGTGAGCGAGTTCTGCCAGGACATGTCCATCGAGGCGACGCCGGCGTGGACTAGCAGCGTGCCGGAAAGGATCACCGCGATGCCGAAGGCGGCGCCCCATTTCATCCGTGGCGGGCCGCGGCGACGCGGTTTTTCCACCGCCCGGTCGGCGACGAAGTACGCATCGACGACTGCCCAGACGTGATAGAGCAGCGCGACGATGTCCAGGATGAGAAGGCTCGTCAGCCATTGCTGGTTGAAGGCGGAGTCGAGGACCGAGCGCCCCTGGGTCACCAGAATCGCCAGGAAGGCGGCGACGACGGCGAACATCGGGATCGCCACGATTACGCCGCGGCTCGGATTGCCGGCGGCGGCCTGACCCGCTCCGGGAAACAGGGCCGACAGGAAGGCGGCGGCAATGGGGTTGCGGACCAGGACCCGACGCCCCTGCGGATGCGGCATTGTGTTGGTATCTCCCTTGCCCCTCGAGGGATGCTCGACGAGGCGGAGGTCTCGCGAGCGGATCACATTATGCCCGAACCGACCCTGGGCAGCCGCAGAGGGGGTCGTTCGAAGACGCCCGCGCAGTGGCGTCAGCCCTAAGGAGTCATCAAGAACCCTTCACCCCCGACCGATGTGGAGGACTCGGAACCCGCTGGAAGAGCTCGCGCAGGCACCGGATCCTGGGCGCCGAAATCGTGCTCTGCCGATGGCGCTCCGAGCTCAGAACCAGACGACTCCGCCAGATGTCGCAAGGCCCACCAGCAGGGCGACAAGCAGCCAAACGGCGACCAGGAACGCAACGATCGGTAGGCGCAGGCGCGAGCCCCAGATCATGCCGACGTGCGCGGCCGGCAGCGATTGCCCGGATGCACCTCGCGCCCGATCAATCACGGCTCGCCCCTCGTAGACAGCTCAAGGCGGACGAGGCCCTCTCCCAGGCGGCGGCCGATCTCGGCCACCAGCTCGGCATCGTAGGCAACGCCGCCGCGGATCTCCATCGGCAACGTGCCGCTCCTGTCGGGGATATGGAAGACCACCCGCGTCTCCCCCGGCCGCTCCTTGAACACCGCTCGCAACTCCTCCATCGCGACCACGATGCGGCCCGCCGCCGCGCCGCGCGTGAAACTCACGTTCAGGATGCCCGACGCGGGCGCCTCCAGAGGCGCAGTCGGTGCGTCGGAGGCGCGTGCCGCAACGGCTCGCGCCTCATCGGGGAGTGGCGGTTCTTCCCGCTCGGGCGCCAGGGTCGCCAGGTCGTCGGGCGACGGCACGGCCGAGAGCGGCTCCAGCGGCGCGTGGGTGGCCGCGGCGGGCGGTGCGGCGGCGACCGGGGTCACTCCCCCACCCCGCAGCGGCGAAACCCGGACGAAGGGCGCGGCGGGGGCCGCTCCAGGCCCGGTAGCGGGGTTTGCGGCCGCGGGAGTGGACCCGCCCGCCGGCGCCGACCTGCCGTAGCCGTTGCCACCGGCGTGTCCGTTGCCGGAGCCGTTGCCGGCTCCACTGCCCGTGCCACTCCCAGCCCCGGCGCCACTCCCCCAACGCCGGTTGCCGCCCCTCCCTCTCTCGCCGGCGGCCACTTCCTGCGCGATGACCGCCGGACCTCGCGCGGCGGCATCCTCCCAGACCCAGACCGCATCGGCCAACAGCGACGCCTCCTCGCCGCGGTGATCCACCCGCCCCGCCACGAGCAGGATCACGCCCTCCGCAAACGTGCCACCGCTCGTCGTGTACATGCGGGGGAAGACCACGACCTCCAGCGTCCCCTGCAGATCCTCGAGCGTGGCCACGGCCATCGTCTCCTTGTTGCGCGTCGTGACCGTGCGCACCCCCGTCACGATGCCCCCCATCACAACCCGCTGCCCATCGAGCGACTCGTCCTTCAGATCGCCGGAGTAGGCGGTGACGTATTGGGCGATCTGCTCCGTGAGCGCCCCCAGTGGATGCTCGGAGAGGTATAGCCCGAGCAGCTCCTTCTCCCAGCCGAGGCGTTCGCGGGATGACGCCTCGGCGATCTCCGGGAGCGGCGACTCCAGCTCCGCGGGCAGCGATTCGAACATCCCGACCTGGGGGCTGGTCCGGTCACGCATCATCGACTGGCCTACGGCCATGGCCTTGTCCAGGGCGGCCAGCAGCTGAGCCCCGTGTCCGAACCGGCTCATCGCCCCGACTTTTATCAACGACTCCAGGACACGCTTGTTGGCCAGTCGCAGGTCGACTCGCGAGCAAAAATCGGTCAGCGAGGTGAAGTCACCGCCTTCGGTTCGGGCCAACATGATCGATTCGATCGCCCCTTCGCCGACGTTCTTGACCGCCAGGAGCCCGAATCGGATGGCGTCCTCCTCGACGGTGAACTCGACGACCGAGTGGTGGACGTCAGGCGGGCGGACCTCGATCCCCAGGCGCCGGCACTCGGCGACCGCTGCGGCGACCTTCTCCTCGTTGTCACGGAAGGCGGTCAACACACTCGTCATGTAGTCGACCGTGTAGTTGGCCTTGAGGTACGCCGTCTGGTACGCGATGAGGCCGTAGCAGGTGGCATGGGCCTTGTTGAAGCCGTATCGCTCGAACGGCTGGAAGGCGGCGAACACGGCGTCGATGACCTGCGGCTTGACGCCCCGCTCGGCCGCCTGGCGCACAAACTTCTCGCGCATCTCGCGCATCAGCGCGGCCTTCTTCTTGCGAATGGCGTAGCCCAGCATGTCGGCCTCGGGGCCGGTGAAACCGGCCAGCGCCGTCGACGCGGACATGATGTCTTCCTGGTAGACGAAGACGCCGTAGGTTCGATTGAGGTACGGCTCGAGGAGCGGGTGGAGGTAGGTGACCTTTTCCTCGCCGTGCTTGCGCCGGATGTAGGAGGGGATGTTGTCCATCGGGCCGGGCCGGTAAAGGGCCACCATTGCCGCCAGATCGAAGACGGTGGAGGGCTGCAGCTCGCGGATGTAGCGCCGCATGCCGGCCGACTCTAGCTGGAAGACGCCGGTCGTCTCGCCCGAGGCCAGCAGTTCGAACGTTTTCGCATCGTCGAGGGGAATCTTCTCGAGGTCGATCTCTTCACCGCGGTGATCTCGGATCAAGTCGACGGCGACGCGCAGGATCGTCAGGTTCGACAGTCCCAGGAAGTCGAACTTGAGCAGGCCGAGCGCATCGACGGCGTGCATCTCGTACTGGGTCATGACCGCGTCGGAGTTGGTGGCGCGCTGGAGCGGCATCAGCTCGGTCAGGGGCTCGCGGCTGATGACGACTCCGGCGGCGTGAGTGGAGGCGTTGCGAGCCACGCCCTCCAGCTGCTTGGCGAACTCGATCACCCGATGGACCGCCGGCTCGTTCTGGTACATCTCGCGCAGGGGCGGGCTGGTCTCTATGGCCTCGTCGAGCTTGATGCCGAGCTGGTTCGGCACCGCCTTGGCCATCCGGTCGCCGTCGCCATAGCTCATGCCGACGACGCGAGCCACGTCGCGGATAGCCGCGCGGGCCAGCATCGTGCCGAAGGTGATGATCTGGGCGACGTGGTCGGCGCCGTACTTGCGGCTGACGTAGTTGATGACTTCCTCGCGCCGCCCGTCCTCGAAATCGACGTCGATATCGGGCATGGTCACGCGGTCCGGGTTGAGGAACCGCTCGAACGGCAGCTGGTAGTGGATCGGGTCGACCGGAGTGATGCCCAGGGTGTACGTCACGATGCTGCCCGGAGCGGAACCGCGGACGGTGATCGCTATGCGCTGCTCGCGGGCGAAGGCCGTGAAGTCGGCCACGATCAGGAAGTAGCCGGCGTAGCCCATGCGGCAGATGACGTCGAGCTCGTAGTCGAGTCGAGCCTGCAGCTCCGGGGTGATGGTGCCGTAGCGCCGCGCCAGACCGGCCTGGCATTCCTTGCGCAGCCAGCTCTCTATCGTCTCGCCCTCGGGCACGGGGAAGCTCGGAATGCGGAGCTGGCCGAACGGCAGCTTGAGGTCGACCATCTCGGCGATCGAGCGGGTCTGGCGGATGGCGTCCAGGTTGTCGGGGAAGAGCGCGGCCATCTCGGCCGCCGACTTCAGGTAGAACTCGCTCGACTCGAAGCGCATCCGCCCCGGCGTGTCGAGGTTGCTGCCGGTGCCCACGCACAGCAGCACGTCGTGGGCCTCATGCTGCTCGCGCCGGACGTAGTGGAGATCGTTGGTGACCACGTGCTTGAGGCCGACCTCGGTGCCCAGGCGCAGCAGCTTGGGGTTGAGCGCCCGCTGCTCGGGCAGGCCGTGGTCCTGCAGCTCGAGGAAGAAGCGGTCGGCGCCGAAGATGTCGCGGTAGGTGCCGGCCGTCTTGCGCGCAAGGTCCCAGTCGTCGACTTCGAGCGCCTTGGCAACCTCTCCGCCCAGACATGCCGACAGGCCGATCAGGCCCTTCGAATAGCGAGCCAGGATCTCGTGGTCGATGCGGGGCTTGTAGTAGTAACCCTCGAGGTGGGCGTCGGTGATGAGACGGCAGAGGTTCTGGTAGCCCTCCCAGTTCTCGGCCAGCAGGACGAGGTGGAAGGGCTGGCTGTCGGCCTTGCCCTCCTTATCGCGCATGCTCCGCCGGGCGACATAGGTCTCTACCCCGATGATCGGCTTCATGCCCTTGGCCGCGACAGCCTGGGTGAAGGCCACCGCGCCATAGAGGGCGCCGTGGTCAGTGATCGCCATCGCGTCGAAGCCCAGCTGCGACCCCTGTTCGGCGAGGTCGTTGATGCGCCCGAGCCCGTCCAGCAGGCTGAACTCGGAGTGGAGATGCAGGTGGACGAAGTCGTTCGGGGCAACGGTCACGGGGGGTAAGGGTACCGCGTCGGGGATGGTTGTCGGCGCGGAGTTGCGAGGCCGCCTCAGGCGCAAATTCCAAAACCGTCCGATCTTGCGTTTGTCCGCCTGGGCCGGACAACTTCGTGGATGTCCGGGAAGCGAGTGCGGTTCTCGATATGGAGCAATGCCGCTCGCTCGACTGACCAGGCGATGACATCCGCGCGCCCGGCGAACTGGTAGTGCTGAGACGGCTCGTCCAGCCCAACTTCAAAACCAAGCTTGCGCAGGTGCGCCGTCTGCGCCTCGCCCATCGCCGCGTGGACCAGGTCGGCGGCGCGGCGCGTCAGTGGCTCTCGACGCCTCGGCAATCGGCAAGACGCACGTAGGTCTTGAGTGAGCCGGATTGCCCGGTTTCGATGTCTGAGACGGTCCCTCGACCGAGTCCGGCCGCGGCAGCGAGTTCGCGGACCGTCAGCCGTCGCCGGATGCGCTCCTCACGAACTACCTGCCGGGCAGACTCGCGATGAGCAGGGCGCAACTCAGCCGACGGGCGTCGCCGGGCTCGGCTCCGCGGCGCGCAACTCCCACGTGGTTCCGTCGGGAGTGTCGTGGAGCTCGATGCCGGCGGTCAGGAGACGGTCGCGGATGACGTCGGCAGCGGCCCAGTCGCGCGACTCGCGGGCCCGAACTCGCTGCTCCAGCAGCGCGTCAACGAACGGGCGCACCGCGGCGGCGGGATCGGCGGCGCCCCGGACGGCCATCTCGCCCAGGCAGACGATCGCGGACCGGAGAGCCGAGCGGGCCGTGGCCAGGGCGTCGGACTGGTCCGTGTCGTGGGACCACGACTGGATCGTCTCCTCGAGCGCCAGGATGGCCCGAACCGCGGCCGGGGCGTCGCACTCGTCCAGCGAGGCGTTGAAGACAGCCTCGAGGCGGGCTACCTCGTCGCGCAGCGGCGACAGGGTCGGCGCCTTGACGGCAGGCGGTGGCGCGACGGATACGGGCCCGGCAGCGGCCCCTTCCGCAGTCCCTGCCGACGCAACCCCGCGCGCCGCAGCCACGAGGTCGTCGATCGTGACCTCGCTCCCTGCGGGGAAGACAGTGCTTTGCCCGGCCTTGCGCACCGTGACCGTCCCCAAACCCAGCACCGATGCCGTGCCCGCGTCCAGATCGAAGACCAATGCAGTGTGCCCGTCCACGCCCAGGATGAAGACCTCCGACGGCAGCTGAGCCTCCAAGGCCCGCAACCGGTTCTCGCCGAGGTAGCAGAAGCGCGTGTCGTGGCTGCCGCCTTCGGCGTTGTCGTAGTGGGGCACGACCGCGACAGGCAGCCCGAGCGGCGTCAGCAGATCGAGGCCGTCGAGCCAGCGCGGCGCCTCGCCAACCTTGTAGATCTCATAGACGGGGATCGTGTACCGGCCCAGCGTCAGCGCGGCAGCGCTGGCCATCGTCACCGCACCGCCACTCCCCAGCTTGGAGGCGAGCAGCCGTGGGATCTCCGAACCGGACCAGACCCGCAAGGCGTAGGAAGGGCTGCCGGGGCCGGTGAACACCAGCCGGGCCTCGCGAATGCGAACCAGCGCCGTCTCGCGGGTGAGCGGGTCGGCATCGCGGGACCGGAACGACGCCACCGAGAACGGGGCGCCGACGGCCGATCGGAAGTAGTCGACCGCCCGATCGGTGATCTCCGAGGCGTTCTCCTGGAACCCGTACGGCGTGTCCAGAATGACCGCCGGAACCGGCCGCTCCCCCAGCCGATCGAGGATGCCGCGGTGGACGCGGGCCATCGTCGGAGTCGTCTCACCGGAACCCATGATCGTCAGGATGCGCGGCAGCTTGCTCATGCGGGCACCGCACCGGCGAAGAGGCCGTCGCGCTCGGCCGACAGGATCGCCTCGGTCAGCTCGGCCGGGTGCTGGGCGTGGATGTCGTGGTCGCCCTTGAACCAGGCGGTTCGTGCCGGAATGCCGGTCGCGGTCGTCGCCGCCAGGGCCGCGTCGGCACCGGCGCGCTTCGCCTGCGTCCAGTCGCTCTCGCCGCCGTCGACGGGGATGATCAAGGCCGGAACTCGCAGGGTGCCCCAGAGTTCCGAGATCCGCTGACCGTACATCGCCTCTAGGACCGCCTTGTGGTGGTCCCTCGAGAGCCACGGCGCTATCGTCCGGTCCGGTCGAATCTCGAAGTTGCCCACCGAGCCCTCGAAGCCCTCCTCCGGCCAGTCGGAGTGGGCGGAGCGGAAGTAGCCCTCGATCGATTCGAGCGGCATGCCGACAAGCGGCGGCGGCGCCAGCCGATCCCAGCAGATATCCCACGTAGGAAAGGCGTCGCGCAGGTCCGTCAGGCCACCGTCGATGAGGACTATGCCACGGGTGAGGTCCGGGTGGCGCACGGCGAAGTCCAGGACCACGCTCGCGCCCCACGACTGCCCGACCATGATCGGCCGCTCGAAGCCGGGCCCCAGGGCACCGATCAGCCGCCGCAGGTCCTCCGAGATCGTGGCGAAGTCGTAGCCGGCGTCGGGCTTGTCGGAGTGGCCGTGGCCGCGCAGATCCACCGCCACGGACGGACGGCCGGCCTGCGCGAGTCGCCGCGCCACGCCGTCCCAAAGTCGGGCATTGGAGGCCAGGCCGTGGACGAGCAGATACGGCATGCCGCGTGGCGGCCCGTTCGCCGAGCCGCCGTCAGACCCGCCGGCCGCGCTCCAGCGCAGGACGCGCAGACCGAGTCCGTCGGCAACCTCGATGTGCCCGTCGACCGGTTTGATCCTGGGACTCACGCCTGCCTCCTCCCCGGCAATCCTAGTCCGGGAGGCAAGTCTCGCCTCGAAGCGGGCCGACCGGCTGGGACGCCGGCCTCGGTCCCACCTCGCGGGCCGCCGACCAATCGGCCGCAGACCATACAATTCAGAGACGATGCATCGTTCCAACACGCTGGCCCTGCGACTTGCCGTCGCCGTCGCCGCAATGGCCGCCCTCGTCGCCGGCTGCGACATCTTCTCGAATCCGCCCGCGCCGACGCCTTCGCCCAGCGGCGGGGCTGCCATCTCGACTGTGACCCCATCGCCGACTCCACACCTCTTTCGCTCGATCGTGCTCGTGGCCCAGATAGGCGAGCCAAAGAAGTGGACGCCCGCCGGCCTGACCTGGATCGGCGTCCAGGAGGCGGCGGCCCGGATCGGCGCCGCGTCCTCCAACGTCGAGCCGATCTCGAACGCGGACTACCCGAAGGCGCTCGACGCGGCGGCAACCCCAGGAGCGGTCGTCGTCACGGTCGGCACAGTTGCCGATCCGGCCGTCAGGGTTGCGGCCGCCGCCCATCCCACTACCCAGTTCTTCGAGGTGGACGTGGCACTGCCCGACGGTGTCCCCGCCAACCTCCACGGCCTTGTCTTCGATGAAGCCGAGGCCGGCTATCTGGGCGGCTACGTCGCGGCGGCATTCTCGGGAACCAGCGGCGTCGGCATGGTCGGCGACACCGCCACGGACGTCGGCTCGGCCAACTATGCCGCCGGCTTCCAGAACGGACTGACGCAGGCCGTCCCCGGCGCCGTCGCGGCCTTCGCATATGTCGGGACGGCCGACTCGCCCGACCGAGGCAGAACCGCGGCTGCCGGGCTGGTCAAGGCGGGCAGCCGCGTGATCATGGCGTTGCCCAGCCTGTCGGGGATCGGCGCGATGCGGGAAGCCTGCGCGGACGGGGCCCGACTCGTCGCCGTCGACACCGACGCCTGGCAGACCGTGCCGGACATCCACTCGTGCCTACTGGTCAGCGTGATGAAGCGCTATGACGTCGCCATCGCCGCCGCGGTCCTGGCCGCTGATGCCGGAACGGCTGCCCAGCGCGTGGCAATGAACGACGTGTCGACGGGCGGCATCGCTCTGAGCAGCTTCCACGTCGAGCTGCCGGCGGGTTTCCAAACCAGCATCGAGGCGATCATCGCGACGCTCAGAGCCGGCCCCCCGCGAGCGACGCCCGCTCCTCCTTCCGCCCCACCGTCGGCGGGCGGGAGTCCCACCTCATGACCGCCCCACTCGACCGCTCCGGCCAACCCGCCCCGCTCCTCGACGACGCGGGGATCGCCGAGCTGCTCCGATCGGCGCGGCGGATAGCGGTCGTCGGCGCCTCCTCCAACCCGGCCCGACCCTCGCACGGCGTCTTTCGGACGCTCATCGCGGCGGGTTATGAGTGCGTGCCGGTGAACCCGAACGAAACGACTGTGGAAGGCATCCCCGCGGTAGCGACGCTGGCCGAGGCCGCAGCCGCACTGGGCGGTCACATCGATATCGTCGACGTCTTCCGCCGGCCGGAAGTCACCGAGGAAATCGCGCGGGAGGCGGTAGCGGTAGGGGCGGGGGCACTGTGGCTTCAGCTTGGCGTCGTCAACGAGGAGACCGCTCGAATCGCCGCCGACGGAGGTCTCGCGGTCGTAATGGACCGCTGCACGGCCATCGAGATTCGCCGCATCGGCCGCAACTGAGTCGCCACTCCCGCCCGTCCCTCAACGGCGTCCCGACCTGGCGGGAACTCGAGACCATGTCTCAACGCGGTTGCCACCCGATCCCTTGGCCCGATAGAGCGCGGAGTCGGTGCCCTCGACCAGCCCGTCCTCAGTCTGAGCATCGTCCGATGAGCTGCCGAAGCCCACGCTCGCGGTGACCACAGATGTGCCGGAATCGTCGTTCGAGCCGACCTGGGCGATCGCGAGGCGGACCCGCTCGGCAATCTGCCGTGCCCCCTCCTCATCCGTCCCCGGCAGCAGCAGCGCGAACTCGTCGCCTCCATAGCGGAAGCAGAGGTCGCCCTCGCGGACGGCTGCCGTGATCGCCCGCCCGGCCGCCTGGAGGAGAGCGTCGCCGGCCGGATGCCCGTGAACGTCGTTGTACTGCTTGAACCCATCCAGATCGAGCATCACCAGCACCAACGGCTGAACACGAGGGTCGGCGATGAGCGACGTGAGCTGGTCATCGAACGCGCCGCGATTCCGAAGCCCCGTCAGGGCGTCCGTCTCGGCCCGTGTGGCGACCGCGCGGAGGGTCTCGGCGTTCCGAAGGGCGATCGACGCCTGGCCGGCGAAGAGTCGCGCAAGCTCGAACTCCCCGTCGCTGAAGTGAGCTTCCCGCCGGCCCATACGGCCCACGTTCAGGGTTCCAGCGACCTCTCCGCCTACGAAGAGCGGCACCACGATCAACGCCTCAGGTTCATCCGGGGTGCCCGGGATCGTGCTCGCCCGTGGATCGCTCAGGATGTCGTTGACGCATTGCGCCGTGCCGTGCGCCACGACCCAGCCCGTGACACCCATGTCGATCGGGAACGTGGACTCGATGATGAGCTGCGCAAACCGATCGCGCGCCAGGACGGGACGGAGGACCGCAGCGGACCTGTCGACGCGGTAGATCGTCAGGTTGTCGTAGGCCACGACGGACTTGAGCGAATCGGCGATCAGGTCGAAGACGCCCTGTGGATCGAGCGTCGAGAGGAGGCGTTCGTTGACTTCGAGCAAGCGCCGCTGGCTCGCGAGTGCCAGGCGGGCCTGCTCGTCCGCCCTCCACCAGCGATTGCCGACCCACCACAGCAAGCCGTAGACGAAAGCCAGCATGACCCCCGATTCGAGCAACGACAGCGCCGTGTCGGCGGACGAGGCGGAGGCCCCCGTTCGTGCGCCGACGCTGCCGAGAACCTCGCCGGCCATGCTCGCCACGAAGGCTACGACCAGGAGGACAAAGAACCGTCGCCCGCGATCGGCCGGCAGCGCCATGACCGCACCGGCAAGCGGCAGAACAACGGCCGCGTCCAGACCGACGGGAAGGAAGGCCGCCGCCGCCACGCCAAGGACGATGAGCATGGCCCCACCCGCAATGAGGGCGTGGGGAGTGAACCCCCGGCGCAGGAACGCCACGGCAACCAGAAGAGTCGCTCCCAGCAGCGCGGTGACGACCAGCTGGCCCGGCTGCTGGTCCGCCGGCGACGTCGCCGTGTCCACCAGGAACAGTGCGACCGTGGCGACGGCACAGATTGCGGTCAGTCCAGCGAATCTGCGGTCGTTCCCAGATCCTGGCGAAATCCCTCTTTCATCCATGGCAGCGCCCCCGAGCGGCCCGATCTGCGTCAAGCATCGCACATCCGGGGGCGACCGGACGCTGATTCGTAGGCCGGACCGAGGCCGGACCGAGGCCGCCTCCAGGCGCCTCGACCCACGCCGTTGCCCGGGCTAGTGGACGGCGAAGCCTACGAACACGAGCACGAAGCCGGCGATCAGGATCAGGCCACCGACCTGCGCCCGGCGGCGCATCTGCGCGGCCATGATCGATGCGGCGCTGGGGCCGTCGTCGCGCAGGCGAGTGCCGCGCCAGCCCTCGTAGCGTGCGATGTTGGCCTCCTGGGCCTTCAGCTCCTGGTACCGGCCCCACGGACCCCTGGCCCGAAGGTAGCCGACCGCGATGAGCGCGACCCCGAGAACCCAGCAGACCAGGTTGACCGCTCCCATCGACGCCCTCCGGCCTACTCGGCCTTGTCCAGCCGTTCGCGTAGTGCGGCCTGCACCATGGCCGCGTTGGCCTGACCCCGAGTCGCCTTCATGACCTGGCCGACCAGGAAGCCGATGACCGCACCCGTCCCGGCCCGATAGTCGGCGACCGCGGCCGGATTGGCCGTCAGCACTTCATCGATCGCCCTCCCGAGCGCGCCGGCATCCGAAATCTGGCGGAAGCCGCGCTCGGCGACGATGCCGGCGATCGGCGCGCCAGAGGCGAAGTGCTCGGCGAAGACCTCCTTGGCGTTGGTGCCGGAGATAGCGCCGTCGGCGACGAGCTTCACGAGCGCCGCCAGTTCGGCTGGAGAGACGGCTCCGCCGCTCCCCTCGCCGCCCTTGGCGAGGCGCATGTACTCGCCGGCAACCCAGTTGGCGAGCAGCTTGGCCGGAACGCCCGTCCCGGCAGCCAGGGCGCCCTCGAACAAGGCCGTGGCCGCCGCGTCGTTGACGAGCACAGCGGCGTCGTACGCGGAGAGACCGAACGCGTCGCGATAGCGCGTTCGGCGGGCCGCCGGCAGCTCGGGCAGCCGAGAGCGAATGACTGCAAGCCATTCGGGCGTAGTCAGAAGCGGCGGCAGGTCCGGCTCAGGGAAGTAGCGGTAGTCGTTCTCCGCTTCCTTGGGCCGCATCAGGTAGGTCGACTGGCTGGCCTCGTCCCAGCCGCGCGTCTCCATCCGCATCGCGCCGCCGCCGTCGATGAGTGCCGCCTGCCGTTCGATCTCGAAGGCGATCGCCCGCTCCACCGCCCGCATCGAGTTCATGTTCTTGACTTCGATCCGGGTCCCGAACGCCTCCCGACCGATCGGCCGGATCGAGACATTTGCCTCGACCCGCATCTGGCCGTTCTCCATCTCCGCGTCCGAGGCGCCGATCGTCCGCATCAGCAGACGCAGTTCCTCGGCGTAGCGGCGGGCCTGTTCGGCCGTGCGGATGTCGGGCTCGGTGACGATCTCCATCAACGGCATGCCCGATCGATTGAAGTCGATAAGGCTGATTCGCCGGCCGTCCAGCTCGGAGTGGATCAGCCGTCCCGTGTCTTCCTCGAGATGGGCCCGATTGATCCGAACCGTGAATGGACCATTGCTCGTGTCGAAAGTGAGCCGGCCGTTTCCCGCCAACGGCAGCTGGTACTGGCTGATCTGGTAGCCCTTCGGCAGATCGGGATAGAAGTAGTTCTTGCGATCCCAGCGGGTCGCGGCAGGCGTGGTGGCCTCGATCGCAAAGCCCGTCGCGATCACCCACTCCACGGCCGACTTGTTGATCGTCGGCAGGACGCCCGGCAGCCCCAGGCAGACCGGGCAGCAGTGGCTGTTGGGGGCTGCCCCATCGATATCGGTGGAGCAGCCGCAGAACATCTTGCTGGCGGTCTTGAGCTGGCAGTGGATCTCGATGCCGATGACGGCTTCGTACTTCTCCAGTGCGCCGCTCCGGGTTGCCGGGGCCGACGGCATCGTCACGCCTCGCCCCTCCGTCGCTTGACGAAGCGGTCGATCCGGACCAGGGCCTCGCGAATCTCGGCTTCGCTGGTGGCGTAGCAGCAGCGGACGTGACCTTCTCCGGCCTCACCGAAGGCTGTGCCCGGCACCACGGCCACGGATTCCTCCTTGAGCAGAGCCTCGGCGAAGGCGTCACTGCTCAGCCCGGTGGAGGTGATCTGCGGGAAGGCGTAGAAGGCGCCGAGCGGCTCGAAGGTGCGCAGGCCGATGGCGTTCAGTCCGTCGACGATGACGCGCCGGCGGCGGTCGTAGTCGGCGCTCATGCGCTGGATATCGGGCTCGCCTGTCTTGAGGGCCTCCAGGGCCGCGTCCTGGGCCACCGTCGGCGCGCACATGATCACGTACTGGTGGACCTTGAGGATCCCTTCCAGGATCTCCGAAGGGGCGCAGATGTAGCCGATTCGCCAGCCGGTCATGGCGTAGGCCTTCGAGAAGCCGCCCATGAGCACGGTCCGGCGGCGCATCCCCGGGAGCGCGCTCAGCGCGCGCATCTCGTAGCCGCCGTAGACGAGCCGGTCGTAGATCTCGTCGCTGTACACGAGCAGGTCGTGGCGGACGGCGATGCGGCAGATCTCGTCCTGGACGTCGTGCGGCAGAACGGCCCCGGTGGGGTTGCACGGGTAGTTGATCAGGATGGCCTTGGTCCGCGGCGTGATCGCCGCCTCCACCTTGGCCGGATCGAGGGCAAAGTCCTCGTCGAGCGTCGTGGGCACGCCGACCGGGACGCCTCCCGCGAAGATGACCGCCGGCCGGTAGGAGACGTACGAGGGCTCATGCAGGATTACCTCGTCGCCCGGGTCGATGGTGGCCCGGATCGCCACGTCCAGCGCCTCGGAAGCGCCGATGGTGATCAGGATCTCCTCGGTCGGGTCGTAGCGGACGCCGTACAGGCGCTCCAGGTGGTGGGCCAGGGCGCGGCGCAGCTCGAGGGTGCCGTAGTTGGACGCGTAGTGGGTCCGGTGCGAGGCCAGGCTGTGCCGACCGGCCTCGATAACCTGCTGCGGAGTGTCGAAGTCGGGCTCGCCGACGCCGAGGCTGATGACGTCGGTCATCGTCGCCAGGATGTCGAAGAAGCGGCGGATACCGGAGCGCGGAACCTCGTCCACCCGACGAGCCAGGACGCGCGTCGAGAGCGGCGGACGCTCAGGCTCGGATTCGGAATTGAGGATAGAGGGATCGGTGGCCAGTCGGTTGCTGCCGGGCTTGGTTGTGGGTGTGGTCATGGGTGCGTCCTCAGGATTGGCCGCCGGAGCCCGCGACGGGCGCGTCTGCGTTGAGGCGCTCCTTCCGCTCGATCGGGCTTGGCGTGGTGGGATCGTCGGTCAGGTACAGCTCGGCGGGCTCGAGGGCCCGCCAGGGTGCTCTGGCCGTGATCCCTTCGTACGCACGGGCCAGACGAAGCATCGATAGCTCGCTCCACGGCGCCCCAATGATCTGGAGGCCGACCGGTAGGCCTTCGGAAAGGCCGGCCGGGATCGAAACGCCCGGCAGGCCGGCCATGTTGACCGGCAGGGTGCAGGCGTCCGAGAGGTACATCGCCACGGGATCGGCCATCTTGGCGCCGAACTCGAAGGCGACGGTGGGGCTCGTCGGCGCGCATATGGCGTCAAATCCGGCGGCCCAGACGGCGTCGAAATCGGCCTTGATGAGCGTCCGCACCTTCTGAGCCTTGAGGTAATAGGCGTCGTAGTAGCCGGCCGACAGGGCATATGTACCGAGCATGATCCGGCGCTTGACCTCGGGTCCGAAACCGGCGCCCCTGGTCCGGATGTAGTCGGCGATGAACTCGCCGGAGCTGCGGTCGGAAAGGCCGTACTTGACGCCGTCGAAGCGGGCCAGGTTGGAGCTGCATTCGGCTGGGGCGATGATGTAGTACGTGGCCAACCCGTAGTCGGTGTGCGGCAGGCTGACTTCCTCGACGATCGCGCCGGCGGCTTCCATGGCCGCCACGGCTTCGCGGACCCGCTCGGCGACACCGGGCTCCATGCCCTCGACGAAGTACTCCTTCGGCAGGGCGAGGCGCTTGCCTTTCAGGTAGCTCGCCGCTTCGTCGTCGTTGCTCGGGAGGCGGAGCAGCTCCGCCGGGACCGGCTCGGGGGCGCTTGTCGCGTCGCGCTCGTCGCGGCCCGATACGGCGTGGAGCAGCAAGCCGGCATCGCGGGCGTCGCGGGCAAACGGCCCGATCTGATCGAGGCTGCTGGCGAAGGCAACGATGCCGTATCGGCTGACCCGGCCGTAGGTGGGCTTCATTCCGACCACGCCGCACAGCGACGCCGGCTGGCGGATGCTGCCGCCGGTGTCCGTGCCGATGCTCAGCGGGGAGTGATAAGCGGCCACGACTGTCGCCGACCCACCTGAGCTGCCGCCCGGCACCCGGGTCAGGTCCCACGGGTTGGCCGTCGGACCGTAGGCCGAATGCTCGGTCGAGCTGCCCATGGCGAACTCGTCCATGTTGGTCTTGCCGAGGATGACCGCACCGGCCGCCTTCATGCGCGCGGCAACGGTTGAGTCGAACGGCGCGATGTAGCCCTCGAGGATCTTCGAGCCGGCCGTGGCCTGGCCGCCCTTGACCGTGACCAGATCCTTGAGCGCGACCGGAACCCCGCACAGCGGGTGCAGCGCGGCCAGGGCGGCGGGGCCTCCGCGGCGGGCTTCGGCGATTCGCTTGTCGGCGGCCGCGGCCGCGGCGAGGGCGTTCTCGCGGTAGATGACGAGCCAGGCGTTGAGGGCGCGGTTCTGCCGTTCGGCCGCGGCGAGGTGGACCTCGGTCAGGGCCACTGAACTCACGTCGCCGGCGCGGAGAAGGGCCGCCATCTCGTGGGCTTTGAGGCGGGTCAGGTCGCTCATCGGCTACGCGCCCCCCTCGCCGCCGCCCAGGATCGCCGGCACGACGAAGTGGCCGGTCTCGCTCCGCTCGGGGGCGTTGGCGAGGGCCTCATCCGCGGTCAGCGACGGTGTCACGACGTCCTCGCGGAGGATGTTCGCCAGCTCGATCGTCTGGGCCGTCGGCGGAATGTGGTCCGTGTCGAGCTTCTGCAGCACCGTGTACTGGTCGAGAATGTGGTTGAGTTGCCCCTCCAGGCGCGCCAACTCCTCCTCGGCAAGGCCGAGGCGGGCGAGGTGGGCTACGTGCTCGACATCGGCACGAGTCAGGTTGGCCATGGCGGGGATGATACCGGACGGGACCTCGCCGGAGCGAACCGGGGGCCGCGGGCGGGGTCGACGCCCTACCGGGAACTCTGGCGGACGGCCAGGAAGACCCCGACGAACCAGTTCTTGTAGACGCAGTCCGCGCTCGCGAATCCGGCTTCGCGGAGCCAACGGAGCTGATCGCCGAGCAGGGCGTCGTGATCGAAGTCGTCGCGACGCTTCAGACTCTCGGCGATCTGCTGCTCCGTCGCCCCCTCCCGTCGGACTTGGTCGAGCCAGCGTGACCGATACATCTTCTCCATGGCCGGCGACTCGGCTCGTATCTGATCGACGTTGATGAAGACCCCGCCATCTCGCACGAGCCGGTTCACCCGACGAAACAGGTCTCGCTTCTCCTCGTCGGTCAAGTGGTGGATCGAAAGGCTGGAGATGACCGCTTCGAATTGCGGCGGCGGCTCGATGGCGCGGTAGTCGGCATTAGCGTAGGTGAACTGGTCGGGCCGTTCCGCGAACCTCGATCTGGCCGTGTCCAGAAGCTTCTCGGCGAGATCGACGAGCGTAAACCTGGCGTTGGGGAAGACATCGAGTACGTGCTTCGAGAACAGGCCGGTTCCCGCGCCCAGGTCCAGGACGTCAAAGGCGCGGTCGGACTCCAGCGGGATCAAGCTCGTGGCCGTGGCGAAGAGCTCGCCATAGCCTGGCAGCGCCTTCCGCATCCAGCCGTCGTAGTAGTCGACGGCCGCGTCGAATGCATCCCCGATATCCATCCTGGGATGGTATTCGCTCAGGAGACTGCACGTCGCCGCACCGATGCGTACAGTTGGGGCGTGCCAGGCTGGATCGAGGCAGGCGCATGAGCGAGCTGGAAATCCGTGACATGACCACGGCCGACATCGACGTCGCGGCCGAGCTGTACCGGTCGGGCGGCTGGGAGGATCGGCGCGGTTATCTGGAGACCATCCTGGCGAACCCGACCTGCCACCAGCTGGTGGGCGTGCGCGACGGGGTCGTCGTGGCCACGGGACTCGCGACTGTGAACGGATCAGTCGGATGGATCGGGTCCATCTTCGTGGAGGCGTCGCTGCGGAGTCGGGGCCTTGGCCGGGCCATGACGGAGGCCGTCTGCGACCGCCTCGACGCCGCCGGTTGCACGACGCAGGCCCTTATCGCCTCCGAATACGGCCGGCCGCTCTACGAGAAGATGGGGTTCTGGATCGACGCCTGGTACCAGATCCTCGAGGCGGTACCGCTCGACAGCGCCCCGACGCCTCCACGCGGTACGACACTGCGCCAGATGCGTCCGGTCGACATCGATCGCGTCGGGCAGCTCGACTTTCGCGCGACGGGCGAGGATCGGCGGCGGTTGCTCGGGCCCCTGAACGGCGGCGGGTGGCTGCTCGAAGCCGGCGACGAGCTGCTCGGCTTCCTGATCCAGATCCTGCCCGAATCGGCAGCGCTGATCGCGCCCGATCCTGGGGACGCGGCGTGTTTGCTGAACCTCCTTCGCCACCTGGGCAAGGGTCGGACGAAGACGCTCCGAGCCGTAACGGTCGACGGCAAAGAGCCGACGCAGAGTCGGCTTGAATCTTTGGGCTGGAGCGCAACCTTCGCCACGCCGCGGATGCTCCGCGGCAACACCGTCGCCTGGGAGCCCGGGCTCATCTGGAGCCTGCTCAGCTTTGGGTTCGGGTGAGGTCCTTGGGCACCGCGGTCGAGGGATTCGAGATCCGGGAGTTGCGGCCGGCCGACGTCGATGCGGCCGTCGCCCTGGCAAGGGCCCAGGGCTGGCGAGATCGGCGGCGGTTCTACGACTTCGTGCTCCGGACCTCCACCTGCCAGCCGCTGGCGGGTGTGCTCGGCGGCCGTGTGATCGCAACGGGGCTGGCCACGGCCAGCGGCCCGGTTGGATGGCTCGGCGCAATCGTCGTCGACGCCGAGTTCCGAGGCCGGGGCATCGGACGCGCGGTGACCCAGGAACTCAGCCGCCGGCTCAGGGCGGCAGGCTGCTCGACCCTCTCGCTGGAAGCGACCGACGCCGGTCGGCCGATGTACGAGAAGATGGGCTTCCGGCTTGTCACGCACTACCACCAGATCCAGGCCGACCACCTGCCCGAGGCTCCGATTCCTCCCGACGGCGCTCGCATCCGAAGGCTCGAGCCGGCCGATCTGCCTGCGATCTGCGGACTCGATCGACTGGCTACGGCGGAAGACCGCTCGGTCCCGCTTCGCGTGCTGGCCGAGATCGGGACCGAGTTGCAGGGCCTGGCCGGCGGCACGGGCGGCGGCTGGGTCCTCGAGAGGGCGGGTGCCGTTTCGGGGTTCCTCTTGCCGGCCGAGCGCGCCTACGGTGCGATCATCGCGCCCCGGTTCGAGGATGGGCTGTTCCTTCTCGATCTGCACCGCCACGTCGTCCCGGCCGGCGCCCACGTCCGGGCCGGCATCCCCGACGAGCACGCGGCGGCCCGGCGTGAGCTCCAGGCGCGCGGGTGGCAGGAGACGTGGCAGGCACCGCGGCTGCTCCTTGGCCCGGAGATCCCCTGGCGCCCGGAATGGATCTGGGGTCAGATCAACTCAGCCTTGGGCTGAGCCACTCCCGGGGCCACTCCCCGGGGCCACTCCCGGGGCCACTCCCCGGGGCCACTCCCCCCTATGGCGCCTCTCCCGCCAGGAGCCGCCGGAAGCCGTCCTCGTCGATCACCGGCACGCCCAGCTCCGCGGCTTTGGCGAGTTTCGAGCCGGCGTTCTCGCCGGCCACCACGTACGCCGTGCTGCGTGACACGGAGCCAGAGGGGCGACCGCCGGCGGCGCGGATCGCCTCCTCGGCCGCGGCTCGGTCCCAGCCGGTGAGAGTGCCCGTGACGACGACGGTCTTCCCGGCGAGCGGTCCGGCGTCGCCACTGCCCGCGCCACTCCCATCGCCACTCCCCGGAGCCACTCGTCTGGCGGGCGGCTCGGCAACGACGCCTGCGGATACGAGGTCCGCCAGCACGCTCGCCGTCTCGGGAGCGGCGAAGTAGCCGGCGATGGCCGCCGCGACGACCGGCCCGATGCCCGGCACTTCCCGCAGCTCCTCTGCCGTGATGCCAGGCAGCGACCGGGCCACGAGCGCCGTCCACTCCCCGGCATCCATCCCCGCGGCCGGCCAGCGGGAAGCGATCCAACCCGCCAGATCGATCGCCGTGGTCTCGCCCACCTGGGGAATGCCGAGCGCGTTCAGGACGCGCGCCAGTGGCCGATGGCGTGACTTCTCGATAGACGCTTTCAGGTTCTCGGCGCTCCTGCGGGCAAACCGGTCCAGGCTCTCCAGATCCTCGACCGTGAGCCGGTAGAAGTCGCCGCGGGTCTTGACCAGGCCGCGCTCCAGGAGCTGCTCGAGGACCGCCCAACCCGCGCCCTCGATATCCATCCCGCCACGGCCGGCGAAGTGGGCGAACTCCTGCGCTCGCCGCGCCGGACAGTCGAGATTCGGGCAGTAGTGTCTGACCGCGCCCTCGTCGCGGACAACCGCCGTGCCGCATACCGGGCAGGCAGCCGGCATCTCGAACTCGCGCTCGGCACCGGTCCGTCGTTCAGGAATCGGCCGCACGACCTCCGGGATGACGTCGCCCGCCTTCTGGAGCACGATCCAGTCCCCGATTCGGAGGTCCTTGCGCCGGACCTCGTCAAGGTTGTGCAGTGTCGCTCGAGCCACCGTCGACCCGGCCACCTTCGCCGGCCGCATATGAGCGACGGGCGTCAGCGTCCCCGTCCGGCCGACATAGGGCACTATGTCTTCGAGGACCGTTTCGACCTGCTCCGGTGGGAACTTGTAGGCGATCGCCCAGCGGGGTGCCCGGGCCACCACGCCCAGCCGCTCCTGCTGGTCGACGCGGTCGACCTTGACCACGACGCCGTCGGTCTCGTACGGCAGCCCGTGGCGCTTCTCACGCCATTCTTCGAGGAAGCGGCAGACGCCCTCGATGTCCAAGCCCTCGGCCCGATCGGGATTGACCGGCAGGCCAAGGTCGTACAGCCGGGCCAGCGCCTCCGACTGGCTTGTGACGACGGGTCGGCCGTCCGGCCCGTCCTCGAGCAGTTGATACGTCCATGACGAGAGCCTTCGCTCGGCAGTCACCCGTGGGTCGATCTGTCGCAGCGAGCCCGCCCCGCTGTTGCGTGGATTGGCGTAGGTGGGCAGTCCCGCCTCCTCACGTGCGGCGTTGATGCGGGCGAACTCCGCCTTGGGCATGTAGACCTCGCCGCGAACCTCGACCGTCGCCGGCTCGCGCAGCTGCGCCGGGAGAACGGCGATAGTTCGCAGATTGGCCGTGACGTCTTCGCCGGTTGTGCCGTCGCCGCGGGTGGCGCCCCCAACGAAGCGGCCGCGTTCGTAGCGCAGCGAGATGGCCAGGCCGTCGATCTTCAGCTCGGCCACGTAGCACAGTTCCGGCGCCGGTTCCGGTGCGGACGGCAGCCCCAGGCCGCGACGAACCCGGGCATCGAAGGCTCGCAGCTCGTCCTCGGAGAAGACATTCCCAAGAGAGAGCATCGGTCGCCCGTGGACGACCTCGCCGAAGGCGCCGGCGGGTGACGCGCCCACACGCTGCGTCGGAGAGTCGGGCGTGATCAGGGACGGGAAGGCAGTCTCGATGGCGACCAGCTCGCGCATCAGACCGTCGTACGCCGCGTCGCTCAACTCCGGGGCATCGGCGACGTAGTACAGCTCGTTGGCTCGGCGGATGATCGGGACGAGCTCGTCGCGTCGGTGCCGCGCGCCTCCCTCGCCGAGCGACCGAGCAGTCTCCACCGCCTCGGCCGCGACCGGCAGCCCGACGCCTTCGGCCACCGCCGAGAGTTCGCTCGCCTGCCCGTCCGACTCGGTCACCGCTCGCCCTCCACTCCACCCGCCGTCGCGGGCCGCAGCATCAGGATGAGATTCTCACCGATTCGGAAGAAGCCCGCTGATCTTGGCGCGGCCGTCAGCTCGGCCGTCGGCGCCGTCGTCGGCGGAGCGCCGATGGTGATGCAGCGGCATGTGCGTGACGTAGTCCATCAACTTGGCGAAAGGGGCAACCGCCAGGCCGACAACGGAATCGCCCGCGCCGTAGTAGAGGTAGAGCCGATCGGCCGCCTCGTCGAGCACCCAGCCGTTGGGGAAGAAGACCTTGTCCACGTCGCCGACGACCTCGTAGGAACTGGAGGGCGCCATCACCCATTCATCGGATCGACGTAGCACGACTTCGGGGTGCTCCAGATCCAGCAGGGCAAGACCGACGCGGTAGATGGGTCCCGACGCCGTCGAGTGGGCGCCGTGATACATGACCAGCCATCCGGCCGACGTCGCCAGCGGAGGCGGCCCGAGACCTATCTTGCCGGCGTCCCACCAGGCCCCCTCTCGAGCCTCGAGCAGGACCGTGTGGTCGCCCCAGTGGCGCAGGTCGGGCGAGTACGAGATCCAGATGTGAGCGGGGCCGGTGAGGGGCGCCGGGCGATGGATCATGATCCAGCGGCCGTCGAACCGGCGCGGAAAGAGCGCCGCGTCCTTGTCATCCGGAGGCATCACCGGCCCAAGCCTGCGGACCTCGCTGAAGTCCCTCGTCATCGCGAGAGCCACGAGTGGACCACGGTTGCTGTACGCGGTGTAGGTGATCGCCCATTCCTCCCGCTCGGGCAGGAAGACGAGGCGCGGATCCTCGCAGCCCCACACTTCCTCGGGATGGGCGGGGTCGGGCGCCAGTAGAGGCTTGTCGTCGACTCGCCAGTCGGAGATCCCATCCGCGCTGCGAGCAACGTGCAATAAGGAAATGCCCCTCAGATCCTCGACCCGCAGCAGCAGAACCGTGTCGCCGTTTACGCGAGCGGCGCCCGGGTTGAAGACCGTGTTGGCCGGATAGGGCAGGTCGTCGACCGTCACGATCGGGTTGGATGGATGGCGCACGAAGAGGTGGCGCCCGCCGTCGTTGGCCACGGTCATACGTCCGAACCGATTCGAGAGGCGGGCTCGATCTCGGTCGAGCGGCGCAACTCCCGCATCTGCTCCAGGGCAGTCAACCACATCAGCATCGACTCGGCTCCCTGGTTCGCGCTGGGTCCCCGCGGGGTCAGACCGTCGGAGCACGCTCCGCGGACGGGATCCGCAAGGGCCACTCCAACGTCATTGCCTCCCAGGAACCAGCCGTAGGCCGCCTCGGCGGCATCCAGGTAGTGCCGGCGTCCCGTGGCTCGAAATGCGTCGGCAGCGGCCGATACCATCACGCCCGCCTCGATCGGCTGCTGATCGAACCGGCTTCGCTCCCCGGTTCGAACCCACCATCGGGTGTTGCCGATTGGCGAGAACTGCCCGGACTCCCCGGCCTGGACCTCGATGAGCCAGTCCAGAACGGCGCAACCTTGCGCCAGCAGTGCCGGCCGGCCGAGCCGAAGCCCGGCGGCAATCAGGGCTCGAGGCATCAACGCGTTCTCGTAGGTGAGCACCGGCTCGGGCCATGGCCACTCCAGGGAGGCCGCGAGATTGTTGTGGTCGCCGCTTCGATCCACCAGGCCGGCGAAACGGCGGGTCTCGGGTCTGAAGGCCCCGAGAGTCGGCTCGAGCTCGGGGCTGTCGAAGGTTCGGGCCAGCGTCGACGCGAGCAGCTCGAACGCCGGCTCGGCTCCCACCGACTTCCCCGAGTCGATGGCCGAACCACATGCCAGCAGCGAGGCCGACACGGCACGCATCGCCCCGAAGGAGGCTGCCGCCGGCAGGGCCATCATGAACAGGTTGCTCGCCCGGTCGCCCAGCTCTGTGCCGGGCATCTCGGCCATGACCGCCGCCAGTCCGACGAGGGCCCTGGCGTGGCAATCCTCGGACGCGCCTTCCTCGCTCCAGCGGCCGTCCGCTCGGCGAAGATTACGGAATCGCCCTGAGGTCGAGTCGAAGGCGTCGCCGACGAACCGCAGCGAGCGCCGGAGGCTGACGTCCAGCTCGGCCGATGTCCCTTCGCGGGAGTGCAGCATGTCGACCACGATGGCCCTGGCGACGTCGTCGGTGCAGTAGCCGAATCGATGGTCCGGCTCGACTCCGTCCGCGTGCTGCCACAGGCCGAGGTCGTCGCTCATGGCATTCAGGTGCAACCTGCTGACGGGATACAACGGCCGACCGGTGGGTCGTGTGCGCTCGTGCTGGTCCGATGGCGTCAACCGGCCGGCCCTGTCGGGCGGTTCGACTTGTCGATCAAACAAGACCCGCACCGACTTCTTCGGCGACTCCCCCGACCCCCGCCAGGACCGACGTTCGGGCGCCGGCGGCGCAGGCACGCTCGAAGATGCGCCGATACCTGGCCCCCACCTCGGGCCAGACCATCGCCCGGCTGAACTCATACGCCTTTCGCCCGAGCTGGTTGCGCAGTTCGTCGTTGCGTATCAGCTCGGTCAGCGACTCGGCGAGTGCTTTGGGCGAACCTGAGCCCAGCAGCCTGCCGCGGCCGGCCTCGAGCATCTCGACCGCGTAGGCGTATGGCGTCGAGACGACGGCCTTGCCGGCACTCATGGCGTAGGCCAGCGTGCCCGACACAATCTGGTCTCGATTCGGGTAGGGAGTGACGAAGATGTCCGCGGCGGTCAGCCACGTCCCCAGTTCCGACCGAGTCACGAAGCGATCGACGAACAGGACTCGATCGGAGAGACCGAGCGCCTCGACCAGACGCACCAGCTTCGTGCGATACGCCTCACCCTCGCGGCGCAGCAGCTCCGGATGAGTGGCCCCCAGGATCACGTAGTAGGCCGTCGGGCAAGCCGCCACGACCGCCGGCATCGCTTCGATGACCGACTCGTAGCCCTTGCCCGGTCCAAGGAGCCCGAAGCTCAGGATCATCGGAGCCTTCTCCATGCCGAGCCTGGGCTTGACCGAGTCCGGTTCCACCAGTGGAAGCCGCGGAACGCCGTGCGGCACGATGTCGATGGTGCTCTCAGCGATCCGGTAGATGCGACCCAGAAGCTCCGCCGCGGATCGCGACATGACGACCGTGGCCGCGCTGGCGCCGATGAGACCCATGAGGACGCGGCGCTGCCCGGGGGTCGGGTTCTGCGGAACCGTGTGCAGGGTCGAGACGACGGGCATCGTCAGCGCGGCAACGAAATCGAGGATGGACTCGCCGTCGTCTCCGCCCCAGATCCCGTACTCGTGCTGGATAGAAACGACCCTGGCGTCCGAATGGTTCAGTGCCCAGGCGACGCGGAGGTAGTCCCCCCGGACGTCGCGCCTGATCCGGTGCCGGACCTCTGTCGGATACAGATTCGGCCCGTCGGGCGGGTGCAGAGCGACGATCTCCGGCTCACCTGTCGCGCCCGCCAGATCACGGGTGAAGGTGGCGATCCCGCACCGTCGCGGGGGATAGGTCGCGACGAAGACGTAGCCTGCGCTCATTGACGCCTTGCTGGGCCGTCGGCCAGCTTGTCTGGCGGCCCGGTCTGCCGGATCGATCCGATTTCACCCAAGGACTCTGAGCCCGATTGATCGGCCAACGGCCTTCTGCCGTCTCTGAGACCGGAGCAGGCCCGGCGGCTGCACGTCCCTGGGGAGCCGATGCTCTATGCGATGGGCGGCAACTTTACGCTCATCGGAGACTGCTGCATAGCAAGGCCCGGGTCGCGGGACATGACGGCGTCATTACAAACTCAATCCGGCCCGGAGAAGCCGGGCCGGATGTCCGTGTGACTGGAGACCGCAGCCCTAATTCTGCGGCGGCTCGGACTTCAGGAGTTCGGCGTATTTCGACAGGACCTCGGCGTGCGGCCACGCCCCGGTCAGCAATTTGGTGAAGGTCTCGTCTTCGCTGCTGACGAGGTACGGGACCTGATCCAGGTCGCGAACGGCCGCCTTGACCAGCGCATGCGGGAAGCGTTCCCAAGGGGCGACTTCGTTGCCGATGTAGCCGTCCATCTGAAGGTCCTTGTACTCCGGGAAGTTCCAGGTCTTCCACGCCTCGCGGAAATCGTCGGCGTGGACCTCGAGCCAGGTGCCGAAATCGATCGACCAGCCGTTGTCGAGCTTGATCGGCATGAGGACCCGAACGAAGAACCCCACGTCCTTGATCGCCATGAACGGATCGCCACCCCAAACGTCGAGGAGCTCGGGTTCGATCTGGTCTATGACATCGGGCTGCTCGAAAGTGATCGAGAACGGACGGCCGTTTGGATCCGGGGCGAAGCCGCAGCAGGCGCATGGTTCGACGGAGGACTTGCCTCCGGTCTTGGCACGGCTGGCTCGCGTTACGTTCGACTTGGTCATATTCGAGGGCTTCCTACCTGGCTATCGATCGGTTTGATGCCGGCTGGACGCGGCCCGGCCGGTGGCGCCCCATATTAGCGGGACGATGCGGTCGAAGGGAGTCGTGAGCGGATGGCCGCGTCCGCCGGCCGGCGCTAGCCGAGCAGTTCCAGGTTGGCGACGCTGGCCAGCAGAAGCTTCACTCCGCCGCCATTCGAGAAAGCGACGGTGACCTCCTCGTCGGTCCGTGTCAGTTTCGAGGTAACGACGATGCCGTCGCCGAGGCGCGGGTGGCGGATACGGTCGCCGTCACGGAACTGCCGCTCCCCGGGAATGCGGGGGCGTGCTACCGGAGTTGGGCGTGGCGGCAGGTCGCCCGGCACGTTCAGGCTGCCGGACCGTGCCCCCGACTCGTATGCCTCGCGCCGGGCGCCCAGGTCGCGGGTTGGGCGGAACGACTCCCCCGCCCTGGGTCCGCCGGCCTGGCCGCTGCCGCTCCGATACGCTCCCCCGCCGGCCCGGATCGGAGTCCCGAACCGACTCCCAAGACGCCGCCCGAAGACCAGATCGGGGTCCACCCCACCCACGTCGTCGTCGAAGTCGTCCGCCCGCTCGAGGCGCGGTCCGGTCATCAGGTCCTGCGGAATCTCGAACAGGAACCGGCTCGGCACCGAAAGACCGCCCTGGCCCCACGTGGCCCGGCGAGCGGCGTGCGACAGGAAGAGCCGCCGCTTGGCTCGGGTTATGCCGACATAGGCGAGGCGCCGCTCCTCCTCGAGCTGCTTCTCATCGTCGAGGGATCGGCTGTGCGGGAAGATACCT